>Ga0123355_10018646_pt1 | contig 11021 bp, 15 predicted proteins | sample TergutEmb28metaG_3_FD_89872 | JGI IMG/M metagenome (GOLD analysis project Ga0123355, IMG submission 89872) | Embiratermes neotenicus P1 segment gut microbial communities from Petit-Saut dam, French Guiana - Emb289 P1 | ecosystem: Host-associated > Arthropoda: Insects > Digestive system > Gut ...
CGCCGTCGGCGACGTGTGCGGCAAGGGCCAGGACGCGGCCGCGATGACCGCCGCGGCCAGGCACTCGATCCGCGCCTTCGCGCACGTTCACGGCACGCCCGCCGACGTGCTCACCGCCACCAACGAGGTCCTGTTCGCCGGCGACTACGGCGAGCGCTTCGTGACCGCCGGCCTCGCGTTCCTAAGGCAGCGCGGCAGGCGGGTGCAGGTGCGGCTCGGCGGCTGCGGCCACCCCGGTCCCGCGGTGGTCAGGGACGACGGGCGGGTGGAGATCCTTTCCGTAGCCGGGATGCCGCTCGGGCTGTTCGACTCGGCAGAGGTGGGCCGCGCCGACCTGGAGCTCCGCCAGGGGGACCTGCTGTTTTTCTACACCGACGGGGTGACCGAAGCCCGCAGCGCGGACCAGGCGGCCTTCTTCGAGGACCGGCTCGCGGATGAGCTCGCCGCGGTCGCGGGACGGCCCGCGGCTGACACCGTGCGCGCCGTCCAGGACCTCGTCACCTCGTTCTCCCAAGGTGACCTCAGGGACGACGTCACGATCCTCGCCGTGCGAGTCGGCTCATAGCCGCGCGCCCGATTGCGGCGGGGGACATCCGCCACCGGGCGCGCGACGACTAAGGAGCTGCCGTTACGGCTGCTCATACAGGTCGAGGTCTTCGATCACTTCGGTGCCGCTGGCTGGGCCAGTGCCGCCTCCGTCGGGTTCTCAAGACGGCACCGGCACCCCGAGCAGGCGGCACCGCAGATGGCCCAGCGCGCGGGCCAGCAGCCGGGACACGTGCATCTGCGAGATGCCGAGCCGGGCACCGATCTCCGCCTGGGTGAGATTCCCGTAGAACCGCATCACGAGGATGCGCTGCTCGCGCCTGGGCAGCTCGCCCCAGTGGGTGGCGACTGCCTCCATGTCCAGCGCCTGCTCAACCTCGACGTCCTCGTCGCTGAGCACGTCGCCGAGCTGCGCTGGGTCGTCCCGGTCGGACAGCGGCGCATCGAGCGAATAAGCGCTGAACACCATGTCCGCCTGCCGTGCCTCGAGCAGTTCCTCGTCGCTGATACCGAGGCGCTCGGCCAGTTCCTCGTCGCCCGGAACACGGCCCAGCTGGTGCGTCAGCTGCTCTGTCACCTTTCGCAGTTCGAGCAGGTGCTCCTGGGCGGACCGGCGTACATGCACATGCCAGCGCTTGTCGCGGAAGTGCCGCTTGATCTCGCCGCTCACGCAGGGTGCCGCGTAGGCGGAAAGCCCGCTGCCGAACGCCGGGTCGTAGTTGTTGATCGCCTTGAGCAGTCCGACGTAGCCGACCTGCATCAGGTCCTCAACCGGCTCCGGGCTGCCCCGGTACTGCCGGACGCACGAGCGGACCAGCTTGGTGTAGCGCTCGACCAGGATCTCGCAGATCGGTTCCCGGTCCGCGCTGTCCCGGGGCATGTGGTGCAGCCTCCGCAGGAGGACGTCGTCGGACAGGTGCCGCAGCTCCTCGTTCGAGCGGGGTACGCTCATCGCTGACTTCGTCATGGCCATCTCCAGGGTCTCGGGATTGCCGACGAAGGTGGTGTGCCCGCACAGCCGGGACTAAACGTAGACAGGTGTGACCTCCGTCACGCACCGGTGTCACGCGCTCACGAGCCGGCCCGGCCTGAGACCGGCCGCTACCCGGGCGTTCTGCGGGCAAACAGCCAAGGCGGCCGCTGTGCCGGAAACGATCTCAGCTTCCGTGTCGCTCAGTGAATAGCAGCACTCCGGCTGGGAAGCGGACTGGCAAGCGCGGTCCGAGCACCGACCGGACACGCTGAGCAACTACCTTCCGGAAGGGACGCCAGATGACCGAATACGCCAGCGACTGGCGCGCGGCGGGTGCCTGCCTTTCCGCCGACCCAGACCTGTTCTTCCCCATTACCGGCGGCCCGCCCAGCGCCAGGCAGGAAGCCAGGGCGCTGGAAATCTGCGCCCGCTGCACGGTACGGCAGGAGTGCCTCGACTTCGCGGTGCAAATGGGCGAAGCACACGGCATCTGGGGTGGTACCACGCCCGAGGAACGGTTCCGCGGCCTGCGCCACCGGACTCGCCGCCGTACGATGACGAAAACCCCTTCATGGCAGCAGCCGGAAACCTGCGCCTCTTGAGTCAGCAGCCACCGGCCGGCCTGACAGCAGGTCGACCGTAGGTCGGCTCGATCTCGGGCGAGTCGATGGTCGGGCACGCAGGAGGTCAGGAAAGCCGGACGCCGGGCAAGCGGAGGTCAGGCAAGCCCGTTTCGTTCCCCGGAGGCGTGGGTTGCGATCACTCTGGCTGCGACTTCGGTGACCTTGATGTGGCGGCGCTGGGACTCCCGGCGCAGGTACTTCAGCGCCTCGTCCGCATCACACTTGAGCGCGTGCATCAAGATGCCCTTGGCCTGGTCGGTGACCGAGCGAGCCGCGACCGAGTCCTTGAGCTGGGTCGCGGTGCGCTGTGCCGTTCCGTAGGCGAGGTTGTTGGCGAACACGGTCGATCCGAACCGAGCGAGCATTTCGGCCATCGGCACCGCGTCGGCGTCGATGCTCCGCGGTCGTACCCCGTACAGCGCCAGCACCAGCGTCATGGGCGGCATCTCCCGCACCAGGTGAACCGAGCTGCGCATGCCGCGACGCAGCGCCTGGAGTTGCCAGCGAGGCCAGCGCTCGTCGGTAAGCATGTCCGCGCACTCCACCCGCGTGCCGTCGCGGGCGGCATCGATAAGCGGTCCGGCACCGGTGCTGAGCTGGAAATCGACTAGCTCAGCCGGATCAGGATGGCTGGCCGCTGCGGCGGCAAGTTCGCCGTCCCGCCAGATCGTCGCGTGTGCCGCGGCGCAGCCAGGTACCTGCCTGACCGCCATCTCGGCCAGCTTGCTCAGCGACTTGGCCTCCCCGTTGGAGAGGCTGGCGAGCTCCGTGGCCACATAGCCGAGGTCCTCGACCACCGACGTCTTCCCTCCGTCCTGCCACCGGTCCCCCAACCCGGCATGACGGCATCGCTTCTGAGTGACAGCGCATTTCAGGGACCGCCCTTACTACTTCTTAGCAGGGTACGCGGCGCAGCCTGGAGCGCGCGACAGCTTGAAGCCGGTGAGCCCGGCCGAGGTGGGCACCAGGCAGGACCGCGTCACCGGGCGGATCTGGGTGCTGATGGCCAGGCACGCAGCCACTACGAAGGCGAGCGCCACTAGCGTGGTTATTGCCGCCAGCCGCAGCCTGCGCGGCCGGGCTGACCCGCGCGGTCTGCGTGCTGTAAGCGAAGCGACCGCCGTCGGAGCCAGCAACGGGGCCGACGAGGCGAGCGGCTCAATCCCGGTAGCCCGTTCGTGCTGGGTGAGGACGTTGAACGTCTCGAACATCGACGCCAGCTTCGGCGCGTCGGCCGCCAGGCGGTCCTCCAGTGCCCACAGCTCGCGCCGTAGCGACCTGCGGCGACGGTACCGGAACCACCCGTGCCTGACCGGACGGGGCCGGACCGGATGGGGCCGGGTCAGCCGGAGCCAGGCATGGCCAAGCAAACGGGCAAGGACACGACCGAAGCAGGCACGCGATGCCATACCTGCTCCCTCCTCTCTACGCTGTGCTGCCTGACACGGGGCCGCCTGACACGGGGCCGCCTGACACGGGGCCGCCTGACACGGGGCCGAGCATCTTCGCGGGCGTGATCGGCAGGTCGCGGACCCGACGGCCGGTCGCGTGGTATACGGCATTGCCGATGGCCGCGGCGGTCCCGGTGATACCGATCTCGCCGATGCCCTTGCCGCCGCCCGGCCACAGATGCGGGTCTTCCTCGTCGATCCAGAACGCGTCGATGTCGGGCACATCCGCGCAGGTGGCGATGTGGTACTGAGCCAGGTCCGTCCCGACGAAGGCGCCGGCCGAGCCGTCGACCGCGGTCGCCTCCATCAGCGCCATCGACAGCCCCATGGTCATGCCGCCGATGAACTGAGACCTGGCGAGCACCGGCTCGATGATCCGCCCGGCGGCGAACGCCCCGAGCAGCCGGGTCACCCGGACCTCACCGGTCAGCGCCCTTCTTGGAACCGGTCAGGGCGAGCCGCTCGCGGAGCAGGTCGAGCACCGACATCCGGTTGTCGACCTCGAGGGCGCGCGGCTCGCCGTTGACCGTCACAGTGACGTGAGTTGCGTGTGTGCTTTCCATAACGCCTACCGCGTACCCCGGTCACCGTGCGCCACTCCCATAGCTGCGGATCTGGTCATCAGCTGCAGGACACCTTGGGATTCGCACCCGCGTAGTTGAGCGGTCCGGCGAGGATCGTGACGACCACCGTGCCGGCCCCCGCGCAGTTCGGCAGCTTGCCGAAGTAGCCGCGCTGGCTGGCCGAGATCACGCCGATGATCAGCCAGATCGCGAGCAGGAGTGAGCCGATTCGCATGAGTTCACCTCTTCTGCGTTCGCGCCGGATCCGGCGCGTGCTTCGCCGGGGAGAAATCCGGCCCGTTCTTATCCGGCATGGCGTGCCTGCTTTTCGAAGAGCCTGATGTAGAAACGGGTCGCCGGACGGGCGTCAAGTGCGGCGAGAACGTTGTCCTCACCCGGCTTGAGCTGCGTCGAGGCGGTGTGGACCATCGTCTTCCTCCCTCGTGATCGCCACTGCCTGCCCCCTCGCGATCGCCACCCCCTACCCGTCTGTCGCGCCGGAAACTCGGCAAGGTTTCCGTCGTGCCACCGGTCGCATACGCTGAGATACGGTCTGGGCGGGTTGTCTGCGGCCTGGCCGGACCGAGATAATGCCTTCGGTGCGCCACTTTCCCGGCGACCGTTTTCCTGGGTCCGGAGACGCGGCCCGCCCTACCTTGAAGCGGCGGTGATTTGTCGTGCCCGACGAACCCTTTCCTGTTACCTGGTCCGGGCGCACGGCCGTGGTCGGTGTGCCCGCTGAGGTCGACCTGACCAACGCGGACGCCTTGCGCGACGCGCTCCTCGACGCGCTCAACGCCGGGGCGCTGGGGCTCGTCGTCGACATGACGGGGACCACGTTCTGCGACTCGGCCGGGATCACCGCCCTCACCCGCGCCGCGCGGCGGGCAACGGCGAACGACTCGAGACTGGTGCTCGTGGTCACCGCACCCGCAGTGGAGCGCGTGCTGAACCTCGTCGGCATTGACCGGCTGATCGACGTATACCCGAGCGTGCGCGAGGCCCTGGCGTCGCTGCCCGATCAGACCGACGGGCTGGTCAAATGACGGAAATCGACAGGAGCACCATTACTCCGTCTGGACCGGACGACACGGACGAGTAATCGCAAAGTTGGCCCAGCAGCCACCGGCGCATCTCCTCGGCCTCGCCGTACCCGGAGCCGCCAGCGCACTGCCGGGGGGCGCCGCCGCGGACCTCGCACAGCACCCGCGGCCCGGTTGTCCACAGCCGCAGTCTCGCCGGGCAGCCCGGTCCGCCGGCGACGACACAGGAAGCGGCCTCGCTGACCGCCAGGACGAAGTCCGCCAGCCGCATGGATCCGATCCCGGTGCCGGAGCCGAAGTCAGCCGCCAGCCGCCGGACCGACGAAACGTCGGCCCGGCGGAACGTCCGCTCAGCGGGCCAGTACCCAACCGCGGTCAGCGCTTCGCGACCCGCCCGCCGGTCGTGCATTCGGGTGTTCATCGCCCTTCCATCCTCAGCTGTCCTGGAACGTGGGCGCTGGCCGCGGTGGCTCGCCGCTGACCCTCGTCACAATGCTGGCGGCCAGGTCGCGCAGCTTCACGTTCGTGTTCTGTGAGACGCTTCGCAGCAGCGCGAGCGCCTTGTCTTGCGGACAGCGCTCGGTCGCCATGATCACGCCGACCGCCTGGTCGATGACCGCCCTGGAGATCATCCACGACTTCAGCTGGTCGTTGAGGTCGAGGCAGGAAGCCATCCGCAGCGCCAGTGTGAGCGCGCCCGAGGCATGCCGGGCGAACTTGGCCGCCCGCCTGGTCTCCTGCTGGCCGAACGCGAACGGCCGGCGGGCGTACAGCATGAGCGCCCCGATCGGCTCGCCGTCGGCGACCAACGGCACCGCGTAGCAGGAGCGGATGCCGAGCTCGGCTGCCCGGTGGCAGAAGCGCGGCCAGCGGTCCTGCCTGGAGGTGTCGTCGATGCGCACCGGCCGGGCGTGCCGGATGGCGTGCAGCCCCGGGCCGTCACCAGTCTGGAACTGCACCTGGTCGGCCATCGAGGCCACGGCATCGCTGCACGCGGTGGCTTGAGTGGGGCGGCCACGCTGCCGCAGCGACATCCCGCACGAGAGACCGTCGGACACGACGCTCGTCGAGAGGACGGCGAGTTCGTGCAGGAACTGTTCGACGCTGTCGGTGTTCAGCAAGGCGTTCTGCAGCCCCACGAGTTCGGTTTGAGCTTCGTCGGACATGGTTGTCCTCCTACCCACCCCATTCGCCGGAAACGTGACCCAGCCCGCACTCAACGGCGTCGCGGTGCCTCAGCCCGTTTGCCCGGCCAGCAGCTCGGCCGCCGCGGTCGCGATGGACGCCAGGTCGATCCCCGCGAGCTGCAACTGCTCCTGCGGTGTCGCCGAGCCCGGCATGGACCGCACGCCCAGCTTCCTGACCACGGGCAGCCGGCCACCGGGATCTTCGCCGGCCGCAAGTGCTGTGCGATTTCCTGCATTGAACGCGCGACATCCTGCTCGAGCAGGAATGAAGTGCCCATCATGCCTCCCTCCGGTCTCTGGAACCCCGCTGCCCGTCGGGGACGCCTTCACACGTGCCATTGCGGGTTATCCCAGAGGTCCGGGTTATCCCGGAGGGAGGAAAAGAGCGTCCGGGCCGCCGCGCCGGCTTTGCGGCACGGCGTCCCGGCAGTGCACCGGCTCGTCCAATCAGAACCGGCGGAAAAGCGGCGGTGCCACGGCTCAGCGAAGGAAGCGGCGGCGGGAGCCGTAGATATACCGCCGGGACCGTGGATGGGAAACCGCGCTGATCAGCAGCGCGGCGACGATTAGCGAGACGATGAAAGTGACGATGAAATGGCCGGCGCCGATGATCGCGAAGGTCACGATGCCGCCGACCAGTGAGCCCACGATGCCGAAGAGCACCGTCAGCAGGATGCCGATGCGCTGCCGGCCCGGCACGAGCAGATGCGCGAGACCGCCGACCACCAGTCCGGTGAGCAGCCAGGCGACGATGACGGAAAGAGTCATGCGGCCCGGCTACCCCCGGCAAAGCGGTTCATTCACGCGAATAGCCGCGGGAGAGGACAATAAACACGCCGGCCTGCCCAGTGCGAGTGGGCAGGCCGGCGTCCGGGAGATAAACCCCCGGCTATTGCGGTGTTACCTGTCTGACTTTGTTGCGTGTCTGACTTTCAGGACACCGGGGTGAGGTGCAGCAGGACGTACTCGTCGGTGCCGGTGCCGGGGCCGTTGTTGGCGCCCGACGGCTGGCAGCTGTCGTACGGGTTGGACTGGGTCGGCCAGCCGGTGAAGTGCGCCGAGGTGTACTCGCACCACTCAGCGGACGCCGTCGTCGGGATGACCGGCAGGTTGGTCGCGACGTAGCTCTCGATCGGAGCCAGGTCCTTGGCCTGGTCGGAAATCGTGTTGTCGCCGTTGAGCTTGTTCAGGTCGGCCGTGATCGTCGGGTCGTTCAGCTTCTCGTAGTTGCCGGAGCCGCTGCCGATCAGGCTCGGGTTGAGCCAGCCGTTGTACAGGTTGAACGGCGTGATGCCGCCGCTGCCCCAGCGCAGGAGGAGCTGGAAGCTACCGTTCTGCGCGTCGGAGTTGTAGGTGTCCACGGTGACGTTGTTGAACGTCGCCTTGATGCCGGCCTGAGACAGCTGGCTGGCGATGATCGAGACGTCGTTCGCGTAGTCGGTGTAGGCACCCGGCGTCGTGACCGCGACGTCGAGCTCCTTGCCGCCCTTGGAGAAGAAGCCCGCGCTGTCCCTGGTGTAGCCGGCGTTCTTCAGGATGGTGGCGGCCTGCGCCGGGTCGCCGTTCGCGGGGAGGTTGTCACTGGCCAGGGACGGCGCCAGCCACGGCGTGAAGGCCGGCTGGGTGATGCCCGAGGCGTTGAGAACCGGGGCCTCAAGGCCCGACTCGCCGTTGTTGTCGATCGCCGTGCGGTTGATCGCCACGTCGATCGCCTTGCGGACGGCAAGGTCGGCGGTCGGCCCCGAAGTCAGGTTCGGGTACAGGGCGTTGGACGCGTCCGCGCCCTCGTAGGCGTAGTTGTTCGAGCTCTTGTCCAGGAAGTTCGCCTTCAGGCCCGGGATGTAGTTACCGGTCCAGTCGATCTGCCCGTTGAAGAGCGCGGTGTTCGCCGGGGTGTTGGTGGTGTAGTCCGGGAAGTACACCTTGGCGACCGGCACGTTCTGCCAGTAGTCGGGGTTCTTCACCATCGTGAAGCCCTCAGGGGTGTAGTTGCCCAGGATGTACGGGCCGGAGCCGACCGGGGTGGCGTCGACGTAGGTGGCCGGGTCGCTGACCGAAGACCAGACCGACTGCGGGATGATCGCCTGGCCGCCGATGTTCTCCAGGTTCATGTACTGCGACGTCGGGAAGCTGATCGTCACGTTGTTACCCGACTGGGTAACGCTGGTGATGGTCAGGCCGCCGAGGTTGATGTCATCCGTGCCGCTGGCGTGTGCCTTGACGTAGTTGAACGTGAAGGCCACGTCCGCCGCGGTCAGCGGGGTGCCGTTGTTCCACTTCACGCCCTGGCGGATCGCGAAGGTGATCGACTTGCCGCCCGGGCCCCACGTGTAGCTGGTGGCCAGCCAGTCGTAGGGCTTCACCGACGGGTTGGCCAGGTCGAACTGGAGCAGCGGCTCGTAGACCAGGCCGTCAGCGCCCATGCCGTTGATCGGCGCGGAGCTCTCGAACGGGTTGAAGTTCTGCGTGAGGCTAGGCTCCGGCGAGGACTCCATGACCAGCTCAGACGAGCTGGAGGAGCTGGAGGTGGCGGAGGAGCTGGTGCCGGGGGCGGACGAAGAGGTTGAGGTGGAGCCGGAGCTCGTTGTTGAACTGGCCGACGAACAGGCCGCGAGGCCTGTCGCAAGGAGGCCAGCGGCTGCGACCGCGAGCGCTCTCTTGCTAGAGATTCCCTTGATTGTCAACTTTGACCCTTCCTCTCGGGTACTGCGATTTCGAGAAGGATTGTTTTCTGGGAGGGTTAGCGCGCGCCATCCGCAGTGAGCGAAGTGGCCGCCTCTAGGTGCCAGCACGCCGCCGCCCTGTCGGGTGCCAGCAGCTGGAGAGCGGGATTTTCCCGCTTGCATTTCTCGTCGGCAAGCGGGCACCGGTTGCTGAAGGGGCATCCGGTGGCGGCCGGTCCGACGTTACCGACCTTCTTCGCATTCCCGACATTTCCGGACTTGAGGGCGCTGCCCAGGTTGTCCGGGTCGGGAGCGGAAGCTATCAGGAGCTGCGTGTACGGGTGCGAGGGACGCTGGGTGACGTCCTCGGCCGGACCGCGCTCGACGATCTGTCCGCCGTACATCACCAGCACCTCGTCCGCGAAGTAGCGGGCGGAGGCGATGTCGTGCGTGATGTACAGCAGCGCCAGGGAGAGCCTGGTGCGCAGGTCGTCTAGGAGGTTCAGCATCTCCAGGCGGATGGAGACGTCGAGCATGGACACCGGTTCGTCGGCGAGCAGCACGCTCGGCTGGGCTGCCAGTGCCCGGGCGAAGGAGACCCGCTGCCGCTGGCCGCCGGACAGCTCGTGCGGGTACTTGCCGACGAACTGGTCGGGCGGGGTAAGCCTGACCTGCTCGAGCAGCGCGGTTACCGTGCCGCTGACGTCCTTGTTGCCCTGCTGGTGCAGCTTGACCGGGCGGGTCAGGTGATACCCGGCGGTGTGCACCGGGTTGAGCGACCCGAACGGGTCCTGGAAGACGTACTGGACCTGGCTCTTATACCGGCGGAACGCGTGGCTGCCGTGGACATCGATCGGCTTGCCGTCCAGCATGATCTTCCCGCCGGATGGCCGCTCCTGACCAGCCAGCAGCTTGGCGACGGTCGACTTGCCGGAGCCGCTCTCCCCCACCAGCGCGACGACCGCGCCCTTGTAGAGGCCAAGCGAGACGTTCCGCACCGCGTGCAAGACCTGGCCGCCGCCGAGCTTGAACACCTTGTCGAGGCCAACCGCTTCCAGCGCCAGCGGGCCGCGGGCCGCGGCGACCGACTGGACAACCGCCGGCTCACCCACCTGCTGAGCTGCCTGATCGGCGGCCGGCGTAACGGCCACCCTGGCGGCCGCGTCGGCGACCTTCCCGTCGGCGGCGGGCGCACCGGTGACGGGCACGCCGTCGAACATCGGCTGGCTCATGACAGCACCCCTTCCTGGCTCACTTGCGGGGTCACGATGGGGCACGCCGTCAGGTGACTGACTGCACCTGGCATGGCTGGGGCCGAACCCGACACCGGGGCGAGTGACATGTCCACCTCCGCGCAGGCCGGCACGGCGTGCGCGCAGCGCGGGACGAACGGGCAGCCGGGCTTGGGATTACGCAGGTCGGGCGGCGACCCCGGGATGCCGGCCAGGTCCCTGCGGGGGCCGTGCAGCGAGGGGAAGGAGTTGAGCAGGCCCGTGGTGTAGGGATGCGCCGGGGACCGCATGAGGTCCTGCGAGCTGCCCGTTTCCAGTAGCCGTCCCGCGTACATGACCGCGATCCGGTCGGCGAGCTCAAGCAGCAGCGACAGGTCGTGGGTGATGAACATGATCGCGAACCCGAGGGTCTCCTTGAGTTCCACGATCTGCGACAGGATGTCGCGCTGCACGACCACGTCGAGCGCCGTGGTCGGCTCGTCCATGATGACGACCTCAGGGTCGGCCGCGAGTGCCATGGCGATCATCACCCGCTGCCGCATGCCGCCGGACAGTTCGTGCGGGTAGGACCGCAGCCGCGTGCGCGGGATGCCGACCAGGTCGAGCAGCGATGCTGCCTTCTCCCTGGCCTCGGCCCTGGGCAGTCGCAGGTGCGCCTGGACCGCGTCAACCAGCTGATCCTGGACCCGCAGCACCGGATTGAGCGCGTTCATCGCGCTCTGGAACACGATCGCGATCTC
>Ga0123355_10018647_pt1 | contig 11021 bp, 15 predicted proteins | sample TergutEmb28metaG_3_FD_89872 | JGI IMG/M metagenome (GOLD analysis project Ga0123355, IMG submission 89872) | Embiratermes neotenicus P1 segment gut microbial communities from Petit-Saut dam, French Guiana - Emb289 P1 | ecosystem: Host-associated > Arthropoda: Insects > Digestive system > Gut ...
CAACGGTCCATTTAACAATCTGCATTTCGACCCGGCTCTCAGCCTCCCGGACTCTCTGTACGCGCATTTACTGTTTTTATCTCCGTATCAACGGTTTGTATATATATTTACTTTTTATGAATAGTACATCATTCCACAATGGATGTCAAGAACAAGTTGAAAAAACTACGAAATTGTGTGTTCAACATAAAGCCCGTATGCAACAAGACGGTATGTGCCTACAGGTAGATTTCCAAACATTTGGAGATTGTAGATATGCTCAATTGTCTCACCACCCCAGACATTCAAACCTATGTCGATAAACGCCCAGTTACCGATATCCATAGGAACTCCATACCACATACCGTTCAAAAGTACATGAAGCTCGAAGTGTTCCCCATACATCCATCCCACATCTGTATTGTTCGTTATGTCCACAGATACAGTATCACCTTCCCACGAGTTCAGCGTCATAGTAATGCCCTCGGGAGCAACTATTGGCGATGCAGGAGTTAAAAATCTACTGTCCCAGCCATCATCATCTAACCCAAAAAGCCGTGCATTAGGAAACACTGTAAATGATGTGAACCTATCTGTTGATGTCCAGTTATACTCTTGTTGCAATTCGTCAAAGTCAAAATCAAAACGATATGCTCTTCCGTCTTGTGTGATCCAAAGACCATTTGACCATGCTGCACCTATATCACCGGAAACTGCACCCATGCTAAATCCAAACATTGGCAACTCAATATCATCTAACGACCAATCACTAACTTCTGTAGCTCTGACAGAACCTAATTCGTCCAATATCTTTTGTACTTCGTCGCTATCAAAAACAAATGAACGAGTAACAGTTTCACCATCAAAGTGAAAGAGAGCTAAAGCGCTCGTACTCGGAGATGCTCCCTCCATTAAATCGTTCGATGCCGCATCACAGGCAACTGTGAGAAAAACTACAGCCAATAATAAAAGAGCAAGAGTAATTCGAAATACGGATTTCATGTTGTATACCTCATATCTTATGTTTGCCTCTTTTGACGAGTTCGGTTAATAAAATGTTCCCTAACTTGATCAAATCCCACAAGACTTTGTAATCTGTCCTGTGGGATTTGTGCTTATCAAAAGTTTAGTTACGCTTAACATTTCATTGGCAGCCCAATCAATATAACGCACAATAATTTTACGTTGTAAAATGCTATTGCCCTTATCAATTATCCACATGAATCGTGATATTGCCGATGGTGATACTATCAATATCGTTGACACTAATAATGCTATCAAAGCTATAGAGTAAAGTTGCGCTGAAAATCCCCTCAGGGTCATCACATTCTATCCCAGGAAGTCCATCGATTCGTACTCTTGTGAACATTACGTTTTCGCTATCTGCTCCGTATACGATTTCTGTTCCATCGTTTTTGTGAATGCTCACAAAGTATATATCTGGTGTAAATATATCGCCCTCAAAAAATATCATCACCGATAGTGGCGAGATTACAATTTGTGTAATGGTGCTACTTCCTCCCTCAACACTCACAACTGTATCAGGAAAAATGGTTGTTTCTGTGTCTGCAAAATCAAGTTCCCATCTCAAGCGCCACCAACCTTCAAATATGGTTCCTATAATTCTACCATCGTAACTCCACTCCTCAGTATGATATTTTATTGAAGATATTAATAATTCAACGTTTTCGCTGACAGTCGGTGCTGTTGAGTGAAATGACTGAAGAATCAGTAATCTGTTTCCGAAATTTTCTAAAATGATAGATTCACTACTTCCTGTCGTAACCCCCTCACCTGAGTCACTTGATGTAAATAAACGCGCATTAACAAACGTTTCTTCCGGAAATTCAAATGTTTCATCTTCCACAGTGATTTCATATAAGACGTAAACCGTGAAGCTATCTGAAATGGTTTGTATTATCGTGATTGTCACTCCGTTTTGTGTAACCATAACATTGGGTGCACCTACAGTCTCGTCGAGTAGCTCCATTTGTTCGGGGGTTGGATTAAATTGTGACAACAGTGTTTCATGCCAACCGAAAGTCATCGCAAGTACAGTTCCCGTACTAAGAATTAGCATCACTATGACCGCAGCAATTGGTATAGCTGAAAATCGTGTTTTTCGTTTTATCGGAATGACTTCACCTTGCGCGGTCATTAAAATTGTATTTAGCATTTTTTGTTTTTGTATTTCTGTGGCTTTGACATTTTCAAAGCAATCAACAATATCTTTTCGGTTCATATATTGACCTCCTCTCCATTTTCAAGCAAGAGCTTCAACTTCTTTTTCGCAGTTCTTAGTCGTGTTCGCACAGTAGCGTGGTTGATTTTCAGCATTTTTGCAATTTCTTCTGTCTTATACCCTTCATAATGGTAAAGATATATGGGTAATTTATACTTTTGATCCAGTGCAACAATTTTATCCCAAACTTCACTTGTAAAAGTGTTGGGTATGTAAGACTGTTCTTCAATACTGTTATAATCAACGCGCTTTGTGAACCACCTGCTTTTCAAAACATCTCGGCATGTATTTTGTGTTGTTATTATAAGCCAAGCTTTTAGGTGCTCATCATTTTCAAAGTTTGCTTCTGATGTTATTAGTTTTAAAAATACTGTTGAAGTTGCATCCTCTGATTCCTCACGGCTCTTCAACATCATTAACGCCACTCTATAAACAGTATTTACATGACTGGTGTAAACCGATGCTATTCCTTCGTTCGTACGCAACGAAAAATTATCCATTTTTCCACCCCCCGGTTTCGACCCTATATTAATAATACGATTTAGCTCGTTAAAATGTTTTATCTTTGATAAAAAATCTTGAACATTCCCAGACATTTGTCCACACTACTAAATCAAGTGTGTAATTTTTCAACAATTTACAGTCTGAATGGTGAATGAAATGTGGATTGCAATGCCCTCATTCACCGTGATAAAATGTGTAGCGTAAAAGATAAAACACATTGGCTCACCCTATATAATAGGATATACTGTTAATGTTAAAAAATGAGTTGAGAAAGAAGGGTGAATAATGAGTAGCGTATTTGAATCAATTAAACAGGGATTAAATGAAGCGATAGAATATGAGCGTGGCAACCTTTCAAATCCCACAAGACCTGTAGGTATCCTGTGGGGTTTGTGCTTGTAAAAAGTAAAATGCGACAACAGCACTTCATGCCAACCAAAAGTCATGCAGGTACAGTGTTCTACATTTCCGTTCTATGTGCCGATTTGAATCTCAGCAATCATTAAATTAATGGTGTAACTAAATTAGTTTATTACTGAATTACGATAATCCAAATGCTTTCATCTGCAATTCCAATTCGTTTGCTTCAGCAATCATGCGGGGATAATCTATCTCGACATCAGCATCATAAAAATGTGTGATTTCAGAAAACAATTCATAGAAACTTAGTTTCAACTGAAAATTCTCACTTAACGGAAATTTTGTAGCATATATATCAAGCAAGCCAAACTGTTTGCCATTAGCATTATTTAACTGGCAAGCTTCTCTTCGTGCTAGGTGTGGGAATAGATAGATTTTAATGACAACTTTGATTGGCTCATTGACCATTTCAACCAAAAAGACGCGACCATAAAATCCACCACCTAATGGAGTAATATTTAGTGGAGCAACCTTTAAATATTTATATATGATCGCTGCAGCTACTTCTATCATAAAGTTCCTCATATCTTTGAATCGGTGGTTTCTTGCAGTTATTTCTCGAACGGAATCAGGATAAACCAGTCCACAACTTGACATTATTTCTCACGATTTTCATCTTGCCAATATGTCCATTCGATACCCTCACGCTCAATCAGCGCAAATAGCTCATTTTCATTTTCTGTGCTGTATTGCTTAATTCTCATCATCGTTATCATCTCCAAAATTGCTTTTCAGTAAACTTATGGTTTCGTCCAAAATACGTTCTACTGAATTTCTTTTTTCTTGGGTGGTTGCTACAATGAAATCAGTATCACCACTTGCCGCCGTTTCAACCGTAATGGCATATCTTATTTTACTAGCCGTTGCTTGTGTTATTTTGTTTATATCCCCAACATAAACTTTTGCAGCTTCTGTTGCATCAGATTTGCTGAATAGATATTTTGAAGTTAATATGAAGCCTTTTTTACCATTACCAGTAATCGTATCATCGTATAAAAATATGACCACTTCATCGCTATGTAACAATGTTGCATAGCTTTTCTTTGCATTCTCTAACTCCTTATGTGGTACGTTATCAAACAAATAAAACTTCTCTGGCAAATGTTCGCGTTCGCGCTCATAAATTTCAATAATTTGCTGTTTCAGCGAGTCTGTAATTTCCACTGAGCCGCGATTGTCCTGGCTCAACTCATCGCTCTCATTTTCAGTAACTGCAGTTATATCTACATCAGAATCCTTGCCTGATAACAGTGAGTTAATACTAAACCACCCAAATGCAACAAGAATGCCCACTATTGATCCCGCCGATATTTCATATGCTAACTCATTTTCCGGTAATAGTGCCGAATGCAGCATAACGAGTAATACACCCACTACCGCTGCTACAGGCAATATGGTCAATGCCAGAATTATTCTGCGCTTTTTTGTGGAAATTTTCTCTTTAATCTTAAGTTGTTTAATAAGTATGGCAAATATTATAATCCCGCCAACAGACGCTATTACATAACGTAGTGTTAATTCATTCATCTCCAAATTCTCCTCATTGAATACAGTTTATCCGACACAATTCAGCTTGCGTGTCTTTTAACAGACGTATTTAAGACGCATTGTTTGTTGATAGCAATTGTTTATTATAGTATAAATTATAGACAAGCACAACAGTAGTTGAACAGACATCAATTATTTGGAGGTTTCATTATATGTCACATCGTAAATTGCTTATCGTTTTTAGCATTTTCAATGCAACTATGAACACGTTATACCTAGTCAGATTTTTCGGGGTGCATCCACCCGAACCGGTTGTTTATGGATACGTGCCTTGGTTTATGTCATTTACATTGCCTAATATTGCTTTTACCTTATTAGCATGGCTTTTAGTGTTTTCATTGTTGAAAAAATCAACCCCACTAACAGTGTCAGTAGGATTGCTTAATGCCGGAGGCCTGATTTTTCACGCATTAAACGGCTTAATGTTCGGCTTTTATTCAGGTTCTTTCGTGGCATTGACGACATTTAATGCCATATTTGAAGTTGTCGTTTATGTATACGGTCTAGTTCTCGCTGCATTCTATATAACCGTTTTTAGAAAAATTATTGCAAAAAAGGCTAAGTAGACTTGATTTCAAACAAAAACTAGCCTTCAAGCGCCATTGGTTCTGATATACTTTTTGGAATTTCTATTCCTGTTGCATAACAAAACGCAATAATTTGACCTATGTGCATATTTTCATGCCCTGTCATCATTGAAATGATTTGGTGTACATTTTGTTTTTGACCATAATAATCAATAATTTCTGTGCCATCCAAAAGTTCTAAGGCTTCCTCTAGTTGAGCATCTAATTCTGCCATTCTTCCGATGAGAGTCTGTTTTGATAGATTTTTATAAAGATATTCTTCTTCATATTCCAAAACTTTTGTAGCCAGAGAGTTTATAACATCTCTTTGAAATAACGTCAATTCATAAGCCTTCAATCTTATTGTATTGAGCACCTTTCTCGGCAGAGCTTTATCAAGATCAGCATCGCTTAGTTCATCTATAAACCCTAAAGTAATACTTCGTGTTTGCTTCCAATCTGCCAAAAGTGCTTGTAGTGATTCAGTCATGTGACACCTCCAAAGTCTAAATTCCTTCTAAGAATAACACAGTAAATGCGACAACGGTGTGTCATATTATGCTGAAATTTGTCTTGCTACATTCATCATGATTGCACACTCAATGCGTTTTTTAAACAGTTCGCAGCCCAGCTTATTTATACCATTAATACTCCCCGAGTCATTGTAGGCATTTGCAGCACAACCGCCGCTACAATAAAATCGCGCCCAGCAATCTCGACATTCTTCTCGTGTATAAATGCTGCAGGTAGCAAACCCATCACGCAACTCATTGTTTGTCACACCGCTCCATACATTGCCCATCAAAAAATTCGTGTCGCCCACGAACTGATGACATGGATATAGCTCACCCGACGGAGTCACAGCAAGATATTCGATGCCAACACCACAGCCCGCAATGCGTTTATGTACACACGGACCACCGCTAAGGTCTATGGTGTAATGATAGAAGCTAAATCCTTCACCATTCTTTTCACGTTTTAACATTTCTACTGCAAGCTCTTCATATTGTCTATATAGCTCCGGCAAATCATCCATTGTAAATCCAAGAGGATCATCATCTTTGGTGACAACAGGCTCCATCGACAGTTCCTTATAGCCAAGATTTGCAATATGAAGTATATCATTCACAAAATCCATGTTTTTATTTGTAAATGTGCCTCTTATATAGTAGCCCTTACCTTGTCTTGCCTCAACAATTTCCTCAAATTTATCAACAACTTCGAAGTATGTTCCGCCACCGCTCGGCGTTTTGCGCATGGCATCATTAACTTCCGGACGTCCATCAAGACTGAGCACTACATTGTATATTTCTTTGCATGCAAAATCGATTACGTCATCGTCTATCAATAGACCGTTTGTCGTTAAGGTAAAGCGGAATTTTTTATTGCATTTGTCTTCAATACTGCGTGCATACATAATCGTATCTTTTACAAGTTGCCAATTTAATAATGGCTCTCCACCAAAGAAATCAACATCAAGGTTTGACTTATTTCCGGATTGTTCAATAAGAAAATCTATTGCTCGTTTCGCAGTTTCCAAATTCATTAGGCTAGTGGATGACGCTTCATTGTTGCTGCTCCGTTTACCATCATCTCCGTTACCATACTCACCTTTCCCGGCAAAACAATAAGCGCAGGACATATTACAAACATGTGAAACATTCATGCAAAGTGCAGTAAGTTCATATTTATTATTAATAGCAGCTATGTTTGCATAAGTGTCTGATGAAAACAATTTGCCTTGACTCTTTAATGTCTCAACATCAGATATCAGCTCTAAAATATCCGCTTCCGTCAGTGTGTCATACTTTGACAATACCTGCTGAACCAAAACTCTTTGATTTCCCTCAATGTCACAGTCATCTAAGCCTTCACAAGCATGAATCAAATCATACGCAACATCATCAACACTATGAATTGAACCGCTGGCAACATCAAGTACAATATTATACCCATGTAATTTATAACAATGAATCATATCTATTCCTTCGTTACAGCTCACCCATCGCCCGAAAGTTACCTGTAAAAGCCCCGTCATTGGGGGCTTGACCCGCAATCTATTGTTAGACTGCAGAATATTTCACTAGATTGCGGCTCGGAGGCCGCAATGACGGGTGGTGTTTGAACAATAACATTCCTTTTCTACAAAGATTAGGGGCTGTGTTAACAGCCCCATTGTTTTCGCCAAATTAATTAGTTGTTATCTGCGTTTTCGCATTGTTGGTTTGCTACTCCGCAAGATGTTTTGCAAGCTGACTGACAAGAAGTTTGGCATTCGCCACATCCGCCGTCTTTCACGCTTGCTGCTAATTCGCGAGTATCAAGTGTTGTAATTCTTTGCATAATCTTACATATCCTTTCAGCATTGTCAAAGCAATGTTTTTTACTGATTAAAATTAACAGATTTAGAGGGATTTGTCAATAACTCTTAGCTCAAAATGAAATAGGTCAAAGCAGCAATTGCTAGATTACTTGGGGAATATCTCACCTTGCAAATAAAGTGTTGCATACCCTGACATCTTCACTCTGTCACCGCAGCTTTTACAATATATCGTTCCGCCACGTTCTGAAAGTTGCTTTGCAGTCATTTCATCTTTACCCAATCTTTCAGCCCAAAATGGAATCAGTGTTGAGTGTGCAGAGCCTGTTACCGGATCTTCAGGCACGCCTACGTTTGGAGCAAAGAAGCGAGAAACAAAATCTACATTATCCCCTTTGGCTGTAACAATCAACGCCATGCAGTCCGGCAGTTTTGCTACAAGATTCATATCGGGATTCAAATATTTGACCTTATCCTCATTATCTAAAACCAAAAGCATATCTCTTGAAATATACGCCTCTAATACTGTTGCTCTGACAGCTTTTTCCATTACTGTTGTTACTTCAATTTTCTCAGGCTTTCTCGCCGGGAAATCCATTTCAAACAAATCACCAACTTTCTTGACGGATAGAACACCACTCTTAGTGTGAAAATCCATCTCCAATACGCCAATATCAAGAAAATTCGTTACAACAAAAGCACTTGCCAACGTGGCATGACCACACAAATCTATTTCAATTTTTGGAGTAAACCAGCGTAAATCGTAATAACCATTGCGTTTTACAACAAATGCCGTTTCCGCAAGATTATTTTCAGCTGCTATGTTTTGCATCGTTTTATCATCAAGCCACTCGTCAATCAAGCACACTCCCGCCTGATTTCCACTAAATAGCTTATCAGAAAAAGCATCAACGATAAAATATTTCATAAATGTACACCTCTAGTATTCAAAATCAATTATGCGATTTGTAGACATCTTCACGCTTTCCGGTTTTAACTACCGTTACTGTAAATATGTCGTCTTTGATTTCTGCAATAATGCGATATTTGCCTATCTTATATCGCCAGAAATTCCCCAACTCTCCTTCAAGTGCCCTGCCAAATAGTCTTGGGTTATCACAATCGCTAATGTTAGTATTTAGCCATTTTAGGAGTCGTTTTCGAACGGTTGTATCTAATTTGCTAAATTGCTTTTCGGCCTTATGATTGAACTCCCATTCAAACATCAGCCATACCTCTGCATCATTTCCTCTTTGGAAATTGTCGGTTTGTTTTTACTTCCTTTAATACTTTCAACTGCATCATGGTAGTCCTCGATGTCCTGCAGTCTCTCAGCAAGCAAGCCTGTAATCAAAGCATTGAAAGATATCCCTTCAAAATCAGCTTCTTCTTTACCTCGCTTTAAAAGGTCTTCGTCAAACCTTATTGACGTTGATATCGTCCCCATGTTAATGACCATACCTTTCTACAATTTTAAGCACAAAACAACCATGAAAAAGAACGGTCATTTCGTGCATCAATTTTGCTCCCAAAGGGTCAAAATTGGCACATTTCCCCGTTAGTTTGAATTTATTCAAACTAAACACACTCCTCCTTAACTCAACCACATTGTACCACACTTGCAACACTGTGTCAATCTGTACATATGCGTACCATTTTTGTAATTTATTTCCGATATTATGACAATTATATTTGACATTTTGTAATTATTGTGTTACTTTTGTTTCACGGAGGTGATCATTTGAAAAACAAGCGTATAAAGATTGCACGAGTTGAGTACGACTTGTCGCAAGAGCAACTTGCAAAGGCAGTGGGCGTATCCAGGCAAACCATAGGCATGATTGAGTCTGGAAATTACAATCCCTCACTAAACCTTTGCATTGCAATATGTAAAGCACTCAACAAAACACTTAATGATCTATTTTGGGAGGAGCCATCATGAAGATTTTTAGAAAGAATTATTTAGACGAAAGAGAAAAAACTGAATCTAGACGTATTACAAGCATTGCATACTGGATCGCATTTTGGGGACTCGTGATATCAATTATGGTACAGCTTTTTGCTTTTGAGTTTAATTTTGCGAACATTGCAGGTGAGTTCATAGTGCTCCTAGTTTGCGCATTGTATGTAGCAGTTCGTCATGCTCGTCGCGGAATAGACGATAATAGTTTCATTAAATATAGTATTAAAACATACTTGATTATAAGTTTAGCTATAAGTTTCCTCATAAACATTCCTGCATTTTTAATCTGGTATGTTAGACATGAAATGCTTTTATCTGACAGTTTACTATACTTTGCTATCGGTATTGCTGTATCTTTTGTTCTTGCATTTGGGTTGACGGTAACATTTGGTAGCCTTACTAAAAAAAGACGAAAGAAACTCGATGAAAAATATTCGAATGATGATATCGAAAATCCTGAATAGAATAATTCATTATATTCCATATATCACTATGCGGGCTATAATGGCGCAGCTATTGTCTATTACAAACAATCGGAGTGTGCCGCTCGTCTTTTGGAGAATGACACACTCCGATATATGTTAAGTATTATCCTATCACATGAAAGTAACTTACACTTCAACCTCAGTGCGAATTGAACTTGCAAAACGCTCTGATTGTCCTACATGCTTGCTTAGTAATAACGTTACTGCAAAGACTGCGGCTGCGAATACAAGCTGTATACCCATTGCCTCCCATACAGGTCTTAGTGAATACGCATCAAGGGCTGTCAGATTGCCGATTCTTGCTAGTGCAATTACATTCCAGTATGTCGGTAAGAATCTAGAAACTGCTATTACTCCATCACCCAATAACTGAGTCGGTACAAACACTCCACCTAAGAAGCATAGTGCCATCGTCACAATGTTCGCCACGGCATTTTGCGCGTTTCGACTGTTAACAAAAATACTACCAAGAGCTGCTATCGCCATTGCGAAAACCAAAAGAACAAATGTGTTTAATACCATCAGCGCTATGATACGATTGTCAACACCTCCGAGATTAGAGCCATACATTATGAATCCTAATGCTACCAATATAACCCATCCGACAAAACTCATTGCTGCACTTGCAAGAATTTGCTGCATGTTGAACGAACGTGAACTTATCGGTGCACACAAGTTTCGTCTTCTCAAATCTGTACGCTTGAACACTAAGCTCAGATTTGTCACACTTAAAAAACATATAACTAACAAAATATAGTTTAACATCTCTGTGTAGAACACGTATGTCGTATCAATCGGTGTCGCAATTCCAAAATGAATTTTCTCAACATCTGCTTCCAGTGCTAAATCTTGCAATACCGCCGCTACTATAGCTTCCTCACTCATTCCACCATCTGCTGCAAAGTACACACGAGCCAAGTTCATATATTGTTCGACAAAACTATTTGCGACAAATCCTCTGGCTATTTGCGTCGACATAACTGTTTCCAAAGTC
>Ga0123355_10018648_pt1 | contig 11020 bp, 4 predicted proteins | sample TergutEmb28metaG_3_FD_89872 | JGI IMG/M metagenome (GOLD analysis project Ga0123355, IMG submission 89872) | Embiratermes neotenicus P1 segment gut microbial communities from Petit-Saut dam, French Guiana - Emb289 P1 | ecosystem: Host-associated > Arthropoda: Insects > Digestive system > Gut ...
AGACCACCGCTCTGCAGGCATTCTTTGGACGTGGCCATACCATATGAGTCTTTTCATATTAATTGTGTCCATGATATCCTTTTTTCTCTGCAATCTTCTTCTTATCTCGTTGTTCCGCACATGTTCTATCCTTGACACGCCACACGCCCGCCTCCAGAAGTCCATCTCCACGGCTTTGAGTCATTTTTATTTTCTTTTGTTTACGTCCTCTGTTTCTGAGCCATATGTGATTATACTCTCTACTATTGTGGAAAAGATCATCTGTTTTGTTTTCATAGTAATTTTATCGTTCCACAGCACAGAATTAAACTTGCCTATTGCTTTCCTTCCTTGGATAATCTTGTTGTCAGTCTCTTCATTGCTAGCATTTCAGACTATACAGCATTAAAATGATAGCAAGATTAATACATATTGAATTGGACAGGCCTTGGAATGAAATGGTCATGCCCTAGTGAGGCACTAACATGACACCTGCCTGGAGACAATGAGGAAAACCATTAAAACTGTAAGTAAAATAGCATCTGAGCCCAGATTCAAACCAAATACCTTGTAAATACATGACAGGAGCATTACTATTTAATTCAACTTTATTTGTTATTAGAATTGTGCCAAATGTAACTCTGATATAACTTTAGTATTAGAGGTACAAGTCAGACACATTCTGCATACCACAGGAGATAGATCTAATTTGTTTTTTGAACATCAAACTTTGTATAGAACTGTACTAATACTTTTCAATAAAAAAACATGTAAAACAAATCTGTATTTAAGGCATGAAAATAAAATGGTCTTCCAAGTACTGCCTACTATGTTGGTGAGGAATCCCTACACTGAAATCCTACGGCACAATAAGTTTTACCACCAACTAAGCAAAGCAGCATCATAAACCTTGAACCAAACTTCTGAAGTTTGTGAGTAAGGCCTTGATAAAGCATGTGACACTAGGTACATCATGTACTACAGCATTCCAACAATTAGAACTTAAATGCTTTTCTAAGATCTTTGAACTGCTCTTCTTTATACAGTGTAGATAAGTGCAAGGTCATCACAGCCTACACTGTCAAAAACAACTGCAACACTGCAGGAGAACACCTGAACTGCTCTTTATACAGTGTAGATAAGCTCAAGGTCATCACAGCCTACACTGCCAAAGACAACTGCAAAACTGCAGGAGAACACCTACCAAAAATGACAGGTATTTTAGACAAAATCAGAAATTCAACATATATTTCACCTGGTATGAAATTTCCATGAGGATGCATGTACTCCCATGTCAAGAATTTATAAACTGCACACATATAAACTTAAATTCAGAATAATTCACATCAACAAAAACAAACTGCCCTACTGATACCATGCTAATTTAGAAGAATACAGTGAAGCAACACAGCACCTACAGTTTATCTTTGCATTACTTTCACCAGAATTGCAGACAAAACTATTTTAAGATGCAAAGACAAACTGAACCATCAATCCCTTCCCCAACATTTACTGAGTATCAACGGAGGGATATTTCACATCTTCAAATTACATATACTGCTTTTATTACTGAACTACACATTGCACACTTACTCACAGCCAAAAGAAATGTTTTGTCATTACTTCAATCCAAAAAACATAAAGCACAATTCTGCAAGTGACTTACCACTTCTAAAAATAGAACATACTCCATATGACACAAGATCAGAACTTTTCTTCAGCTACTATTCAAATGGCTTTCAGTGACGTGTTTATTACAAAGTGATTCTGAAGTTTAATCTAACGTAACAAAACATATAACAGTTACATTTGAACTCCAACTAACAACCAAGTTCAGAGAGTTGCAGCCTTTAATTTGTGATATTAAAATAATATACAACAAAACAAAGCGTTGAAAATATGCAAAGCACAAAATAAATTTACACACTACAGGAATTTATCACTGATGTAAAAGGGGAAAGACAAGGCTTTTAAACAGTATCTTGTATGGAAGTGTGTGAGGGTATTCCAACTGGTATATTTTAAAAGTAAAGCTGACCCTATGCTTAAATAAGCACCATATCATATATATGAGGAAATGGAGATAGAGCTCCACACATTCTTAACAGGGATACTAAAAGGAGTTCAGTGATCAGTTTTACCCCAGGGAAGCACATCCAGTACCCACCAGGTAGTGGGCTAAGAGGACCCCAGAACCAATCTGGGTAAAGTAAACAGTTTCTGCTACTGCTGCTGCAGATCCGAAACTGGTCCCACAGTCTCCCGCCAGTAATTGTACCAAATGAACTACTCCATGAAATTCTAATTTCTGTTGTCTTGTGCTACAAGGGGGACCATCTTATTACTACATGGACTCATGATTGTACAACTTATCAGCTTATTTGTAGGAACCTGCTGAACAATAATCTGAAGAAAATGCTGTTAATTATCAAATGACTAACACTTAAATGTATCTACATTGTTTTGCAATACACACAATTGGTAAATCACCAGGACAAAGAAACAGATACTACAATAAGTTGAGTACATTTAATTTGAAACACATTCCTTATACCCACATAAAAGTATTGACATTAACATACTGCTTCAACAAAACTGGTAAATCACTAGGACAAAGAAACATACTACAGCAAGTTGAGCACATTTAATTTGAAACAAATTCTTTACACCCACATAAAAGAACTGACGTTAATATACTGCTTCAACAAAACTTGGAACTAACATTCTCCTTAATTAAGTCCCCCTAACAATATTTTGTGGGGTGTATTGACTAATCTGTTGCTTTATTGGAAATGTGCACACATGCTATGAAATACATAATTAACATAAAATCAAGTGTGGTTAAATTGTTACAGAAATGTCATCCACAAAATGGGGCAACCAACACTATAGTTAGAATAAAACATCAATTCTTTTCACAACCATCCTCACTCTGCATCTATAATGTCAATTGTTCTTTCCTACTCTATTCTGTATTTATCAGTCACTATAATGCATCCTCTCCAATCTAACAAAATCAGTGAGAATAGAAATTTAGAACAGTTATTGCTAGGAGATTCCTTCTTCACGCAAACACACTAGGCTACAACAGTAGAAGGGTGCACACGAGAAACATTACTAATGCAAATTTGATCTGTATGTCATCAAAAATACATTAAGAAACACAACAAAGACTCTGCAAACATCATGTCTATCTACACAGTCACTTACCAGTTTCCTTTGTCCAAGAAAAGCATTTGTGGCATCCAAACTCTGAAAACAAAATATACACATATGTAGCAAAAATAATAACAAAACTGTAGAAAACAAGGACAATGATTCCAAAAACAGGGGAACTCAAGAATTCCTGTAAATATTTGGAAAGTGGTTAACAGCACTTAAAGCAATTTATATAAAGCAGTGTGCCACTCAAAAGTACTGTAAAATAAAAATATGTTCCATCAATATTCATTTATAAGGAACTAGACTGTAAAGTTTGACAAATATTATGCGGCCATAATACTAGTAATAAACTCATAAAAAAGGTACTGCATGTTCAATTACACACAATAATACTGCAGTCAAAAAGTTCACATTTCAACATTTGTATTTCTTCATGTCCCTTTCAAATTCATGAACACCAGAAAGGTTGGCAAAAGAGGATACTAATCATACATACTTCATAGCAATTTGAAACAGTATTTTTCTGCAAAGGCACATGGCAAATTTGTCCAGTTATTTTACATTGTATCTTTGTTGTAACACTTATAAAAATGAACTGTCCTTTATAAACACATTTACATTATTTCAGATAACCATAAAACTGTGCATACTTTACAAAATAACAATGAATATGATGTCTTGATTGCAATTAAGCACAAAATCACAAGAAAATTTAATTAATTATGTTTATTAAGTGGGCACATACGAAATTTAATTTAATTATTTTTAAGGGAAAATGGAACAAATCAATAAGGAATTAATCACATTTACCAACAAATGCTTATAACAGAATTAAAAACTGTACATCAATTTTAAAACTACGTATTTCAGCGGCAGGGCATCATTCTCAGGTAATCTCAAATACAAAGGAGTACAAGCACCAGTACTTAAATTTGGGGAGTATAATACCAAACTACACAATACCAGTCTACAACACAGCACCTCCTAGCACAATACACACCTTCACACACCACTGGGAATAGATCCTCTAGGATCACATAGGATGGCCTCAGATGTTTGTTTGTATGCATGCGATGCACATAATGCAATGGAATTTGGCCTAGAACTCATCACACTTGTCAATAATGCCCTTATTTTATATTTAGCATTTTATAATTTTAAATTTTAATTATGTGAATACTTGGCATTGTACTCCCCAGACTGAAGCACTGGTGCTTGTACTCCTTTGTATTTGAGACTCACTGAAGATGGCACCTTGGCGGTGAAACATGGTTTTAAAATTTCTGTACAGATTGTAATCCTATTATATGCATTTGTTTGTAAATGCCACTGAATGCATGAATAATGGAGAGAATTAATAATATCAAATCAATGAGTACACACAAAACTTACTTTTATTATTGTTATGAACACACAAATTATTAGAGTTTTCTTCCATAATTGTCACTAAATGTTAAACATAAGTGGGCTGAGGGTTTGGTTGTGAAAGCCAACAGACAACTGTGACCCCCTCCAGGATTACTACAATACCACACAGAATCATATTCTGACCTCCCAAATGCAACATTAACAATGCTCATGCTTTACAAAGCATGCAGAAACTTTTAAGTCATGCCAACACAAGAGCAGCAGCTGTGGAACAAAACTTAAATGCCAGCAGATGACAACACTCATGTTAATGACAATGTCACCTAAAAATCTTTTCCACACAGTGTGTTCCCCAGAGCTTGGGCCATGTCAGATTCTGTGATGAGGATGACAGCATATGTCAGTAACTTACACTTTTTCATAGTTACTATATACTTCATCCCCTCATGCAGGGTAGCTACAAATTCACAGTACAAGGTACCTAGAAACATATTTTTATTATATCATCTGTGCAACAAAACTACTTTTTACTTCAAATATTTCCTTGAAATTTAGACTGCATGTTTCTGCTCATGTCCTGAGCCATATTCAGGTCAAGTACAAGACACTGTTATGGGCAGTGTTCAAAGGACGGGATCACAATCTTTTTACACCAGCATGATGGCGTTAACCATGAGAAGCACTGTGTGCTTTCACTAAACCATTCCATTGAGGTGTAATTATTATTGTATTATACTACCCTATCACTACAAGTTATTGCACTGTTGGTGTTTTTGGAGTACGTACTGTATAATCTGTGGTGGTGGCAAACCTGGTGGAACTTTTATTATTTCAGATTTCATGTTCACACAGCAGCATTGCTGAAGATTCAGGTATTCTGGGAAATGCTGTGTATTTAGCTAAAGGGTTTACAACATTCTGAAGGATCACAGTGCCTTCATCTGCAGGATCAAGCAGTCCAAGAAGAGAAGCTATACTGGATGAGTGGGTGTTCTGTACACGTGTGGGTGATAAGGGTAACAACAGCACAGAGGTTGGCAATCCAATATTTGTGGTATTAATAAGCGGTGGGAAGGGTCTTGTGTATTAGCTGGAATGTCTGTAGCATGGACCAGGGTTGTGGGATGAAGGTTACAACCCAGCAGAAAATCCAGAGGGGGGTAAAGGTTCAATTGCATGGCAACATTCACAACACAGAAAAACATCCAAGGGGTGGTAAAGGTTAAGGATCTACGGATGTTCACAACAAAGCAAAATATCCAAGGGGTGGTAAAGGTTAAGGATCCATGGATGTTCACAACAAAGCAAAATATCCAAGGGGTAGTAAAGGTTAAGATCCATGGTAACATTCACAACACAGCAAAACATAGCAGGGGTGGTAATGGTTAAGATCCACGGTAATATTCACAACATAGCAGAACATCCCCGAACACTTGAATCTTCATGCTTAAATTACACTGCTATTAGTATCACTTGGTTGCTGACAAATGAGCTACAGTCCTGACAGGATTATCCTTTGCATCCCCTCAATCAGCAGATTTAACTTAAACAGTTAATTTCAATCATATACCAATGGCACTAGTAATGTATCTTAAAACCTATCTTAAATCATTAAAATATCACTTGATGTACCTTGAAGATTACAAATTTCATTTAAGCACTAACATCTTTTAGTACTACGCTGAGTGTTCTGAAATTATAAATCTTAATCCAAGTAGTCACATCAGGCAGACTACTGAAGTCTTCACATTCCACATTCGTAATGGGCTCTCTAAAACCAAACTCAGCCTTTAACTCATGGGATGGTATTTAAATTTTTAGCACATGGTTTACGAAGAAGGTATTATTTGAAACATTTTGAAATAAATGACATTTTGTGGAATATAAAACTGAGATTATGAACCATGTCTTCAAAATACTGTAAATTTCGTTGTTACATAAATATATAAAATTAATCTAAAAGATTAATCTGCAGATGTCAAATTCATCTCGCAGCTCTTCTCTTCTTGTTACAGTACAGGTCAAAGACTTCTCATTGTATACCTTTACTCACTTAATGTAACTACTGCAATAAAGTTAGCAGACTACATACACTCACAATGTGTGTAAATTTCTACACACAATTTTGAAGTTACAGCTTGTTTCATCTTTGTGGTTTATTAGTGTCAGTATCAGTACTGCGGACTGTAAAGCATCTACAGTATGAAGAATGGTGAAGGTAAGAATAAAAAATAATGTGAAAGGAAGTAGTCATGGCCTGATCAAAGTACTATCCCAGCTCTTACTGGAAATACTGTGCAAAACCACACAAAATAAAAACTCGTCAAATACCCAGTGTCCCAGCCAAAATTCGGGCTTGGTATGTAGTGAATATAAGTATAGAGAATTGTCAATATACCAACCTGCTCAGTGTACAAGCTTGTAGATCTATCCAACTCTGCTTGTGGTAATAAACACAAGAAGATGTGGACTTTTGAGGTTATCTAATAATTCCATCGATATATGGATCTCCAATTCTTTGAGTAAGAGAGAGAGAGAGAGAGAGACACGCACGCACGCACGCACACACATATATATTTTATAACAACAGGCTCTACTGTCGTGGTGATTCTTGACTTATGTACATTACTGCAGGAGATGACTTCCTAGGTGTCTGCGATCAAAACAGTTCACATAGACATGTGTCCAAGTTTGGACAGTTAAGGACTTACGGCCGCTTGAAACTTAGAACAGAGGGTAAGGATTACTGAAAATAAATGGAACAAAATAATAAACAAGCATAATACCTAATAAATTCAAATTATAAATTTCATTCATGAAATTACCTTCAGTGTACACAGACCTGTGCTTTAAACAGGTTTCTGAAAATGCCACTGTTGGGCACAACCCACCCTGCTGCTTGATTTGAACAGTGTGAGTTGCAAGCTGCAGCTTCCACTGATTGTTCCTGTTCAAGGTCATGTAGTGTGACTTGTGACATTCAGTTCACAGGAGGGCATTCGTAATTAAAAAAACACCCATAATGCCATAACTGTTCAGAATAGGACCCATACTGATATTAAATTTTTTGATCATAGAGACCTAGAAAATCACGTCCTGCAGTAATGTCCAGAAGTCATGAATCACCCCGTACAGCACCAGTTTATTAAAGTACTATTCACAGTTCACACTTGTCTAGCAGGCTGTGAAAATAAATGGTTGAAGAGTAAAGTCAAGCTTCTTATCAAATCTCCAGCATGCACTGATCAAAACTGGAATAGCCTAAATACCTAAAGATGTCCATTTACGTACTTTCTATACTGAAGCAAATAATCATGATTTAAGTCATCACAAACGAAGGTGTACCAACTTCCACAGCTTTCCACTTCCCCACATTTTAATTATACACATATATTTTAAACAATGACTATTACACAAATTCCCATTACTCATATCTCTAATCAAATGTGAATTTAGAAACAAGGACATTTGAAGAACACACTTTGAATTCATATTCCTCTAAGTGGAGGTCATGACTGGAAGATGAGTTACATTAGTTACAACTGGTTAATCTGAAATGACCATGAAACGTAGAAAAACTGTGGAGCACATATAAGCACAGACACAGCCAGTGTTCCAGAACATCAGTGTTACATAATCAAGATTGTAGCTACTGGACCAGTTAATTTGTACTTTGAGGCGGGAATTAGCAAATCATCTATGGCAGCATGGACAGTATAGAAGTTTCCACTACTAGACAGCATTCACTATAAGCAGAAAAAAGCATGTGTAAAAATGCATCAGCACAGACTTTTCAAACCAATGCCCCCCAAATCATTCCATCTTAAGTTTAAGTAGGAATATGATAAGGTGAGTACAAAAAAAATGTTTTGTAACCAAACATTATTTTTTTATTTGTTGTAACAGAATATTTATATAAAACCGATTATTAAATAATAATAAAAATTGTGTAATGTAGGATGAAAAAGGTTACACTGATCAATATGTATTTCAAAGTGCTCTATTAGCATTCACTGCAATGGAAAATTTGTAACAGATGCTGACAATGCCATATGCCAATTTGTTGCACCACTGCAAATAATAAACAGATCTTTGTATGATTCTGTTCTATATGAAAGCATGTAGAAATTTTAAATTATACAGCTGTTAAACAAAAGAAAGCAGTCACAAAACATGATATAAGTAGAAGGTCATACTTGTGACTTGGATGCTGATACAAAACGGAGTCTGGCTACTCGCTGTGTTGAACTGGCCTGGCAGTTCACCCATTGTGAAGGCTGAGAGAAGGGAAACACAAAAAAGAAATGCATTCCACACATGCTATATTTCACTTATACGTAGTCAAATAGTGTTTTTCTAAAACAGCAGTCTCTCGATTATTTACAACTTTTACAGTTCTACTGTCACTGATTGTACATTTCTAATTTAAGTATTGTCCACTGCATCCATTTCAGTAATATGCATCCGTGATGCATTACAATAATCTGCAGCAGACTGAACATCGCATCTGTTGTAACCTTGTTCTATTATGTTATTGCTTCATCATAGTGTCACATAGCCTTTCACATTTAAATTAGATTTGTTGCAATTTTCTATTTTGGTGTTTATTAACCCCATGTACTTTACTTTGTATTCAGTGACAAAAACAGCAAAACAGAAACTACAAATAATGATGAGGCTTGAAAAGCAGGTTACACAAAATCACAGCTGTGAAATATGATACAAAGGAAACAAATGTCTGACCATCAGTAATACATATACACATAAATTGATACAATATGCTAACAGTTCACTGGTTGCTTATAAAAGTGAAGAAAAATAAAACCATCATTACGGAGAACCTGACAAAGCTACGCAAATATGATTTCATCAGCAAAGAGCACAAGAAATTCTCTTCCTTTAAAAATTTGTGACAACTGGCAATCCTTTTTTATGCATTAGATATGGAAGATTGCAATAATTCTTCAGGTTGTTTATTGTGATTCAAGCAACCACACTGCATTCTGAAGATTACTAACCAAGTAGAAAATTTGTATGCAAGGAAATTTTATAGAAATTTAGTGATTTTTAAACATCATCATAAAACAATATTTCTGAAGCAAATAAATACACAATGCCAATAAGACCGATCTGCTGCAGACATGTCTCCCAACAAGATCCCAACAAAAATCAAATAAGGGAAAAATTACTGTGTTGTGGTGTGCTAATGCAACTGTCTGCCTAAGGCAAAGACCACACTGCAGATGAAACATTTCAGTAATAAAGATGGTTCAATATGATATACCTAGCAGTGTTCCAGGTATATCTTTGATAAAAATGTCAACACTACATAACTAATATTCTCTTGAAACTCACCCAATTTACCAAGTAACATGGAGGAACATGAATGAGGAAATGTGAACATACTCTACCACTAGAAACTGGCTCAAACAGAAACAAAACATAAACTACCACCAAAAAGTAAACTGGTGCAATGGAACACTTCATAAAAGGTCCAAATTTGAAAGCTATAACTTCTTTACTTTTAAGTGCATATCATACAAATCACGTGGCTTAATATGTGATGTTTACTGTCCAACTACCTTGTCCAAGTTTCATTCGTGTTGGCTGAAATGTGTATGTCAGTACAAACAAAACGTGAAAAAAGGCAGTAGGTCAATACATGCTACATATTCCTTACTTTACCCGAGGCACAGAAGATATCTACCCTCAACTCCTGGACACTGTAACTACATTTTGGCACATGCATTATTAACTGAGCTTAAAAGAATGTTTTCTCTCAATCAGTGTGTGGACAGAGACTTCTGAGAACCTAAAGCAATCAGTAATTAAATCACTTTAATATAAACATAATTTTGTTCACTGATGTGAATCTTATATTTTCTATAATATTTGAGGCCCTCGTAGGAGTAAACATGAAGATTATGGTTTTCTGGGATATGACAACATGTATTTCATTAGACAAGTAGCAGGATCTTGCTGCATTCACTTTCCAAGTATGAAAGTTCCACCTTGAAGATGGAGGTAGCAGGCACCTCCTATGAAATGGCATGATACCATATTCAAGAAGTCCATCTTGTAGTAGTGCCCACAGCATGGGTGAAAGATGTACTTCTGTGTCATAATGGTGTAACATTCTGTATAACAAAGCATATTACACTACAACACACAAAACCACATGTACAAAAAAAATGCTGTAGAAATTTCCAGCTATGACAGTGTCTCTGTAATCAAAAGAATAATGACATGCAAGAAAACAAGGGCCAAAAATTGCTGAGAAGAAACCAAACTGGAAACAACCTACAAAATTTAACATATAAATCTCTATGCAATAAGATGGTAACTTCACAACAGCATGCATAGCAAACAAAGCATTTTACAAGCCATGTAATTTACAGGTTATTCAGAAAACAAGGAATAATGATGTCAATGAGAAGACTGATTCTGATATACAGCTAGTGTGCCAAAAAAAAAAAAAAAAAAAAAAAAAAAAAAAAAAAGATTTTAAAAA
>Ga0123355_10018650_pt1 | contig 11020 bp, 7 predicted proteins | sample TergutEmb28metaG_3_FD_89872 | JGI IMG/M metagenome (GOLD analysis project Ga0123355, IMG submission 89872) | Embiratermes neotenicus P1 segment gut microbial communities from Petit-Saut dam, French Guiana - Emb289 P1 | ecosystem: Host-associated > Arthropoda: Insects > Digestive system > Gut ...
ATAGATAGATAGATAGATAGATAGATAGATAGATAGATAGATAGATAGATAGATAGATAGATAGATAGATAGATAGGTAGATAGATAGATAGATAGATAGATAGATGATAGATAGATAGATGGATGTATGTATGGATGGATGGATGGATAGATAGATAGATAGATAGATAGATAGATAGATAGATAGATAGATCATAGATGGATGGATGGATAGATAGATAGATAAATAGATAGATATATAGTTACTTAGATAGGTTGCTTGATTGATTGATGTAGCCAGTCAACAATTATGTAACGACGGTTTCAAAACTAGCACAGCATGACGCGGAATTGTAAAATGATCAGTGCATAATGAAGTGTGGACGGAAGGAAATGGCCGGGGCGTGCTTAAAGGTCCTACGACTTTTGCCTGGAGGTACTGAGGAAAACCACGTTATTCGGGCCGAAATTTGAATGCTGACTCCCTTCGCCCCTTCATCGAATGTTAAATAATAGTGCAGTTGTCCGTCCGTAACGCGCATATCTAATAAGCACCGTTAGTAGCACTGCAGTTCCTAAATCTCATTACATTGTATCAGATACTCTACTTAAGGTGAACGAACCAGGGTAGTTCAATCTGTAAGTAAAGCGATTTGCTTTGGGGTTACCGAACAGGATTCGATTCCTGGCAGGTGCATGCTTTTCTCTTAGCCATCACGGCCATGCCTGTTCCATCTTAGTGTCCATTACCTACTGGCTGCTGTTTTCCCGGTGAAAGCGGCCGGAACTTGAAACTGACCACATACCTTTATCTAGCACATACGTTAAGAATGAGCTCATCTGTACCTACAGTCCTACGCACATCGTTGTGCACTGCGTAGACACGTGTAGTTGATGGTAGACATCCGCCGGTGCATTGGCGTGTGTACGAAAGACTTCTGTAATCTGGACAGCCGTAAGTGCGGCATGATGTAACAATCAGCTCATTTCGTATCCCTAACTTAGATAGTGATATTTGTTTAATGATCTGGTTTCATCTCCGCCCTTTTGTGACATCTGATTGGCTCTTCAATCTATACGGTTATCGACGTTGATGTCTGACAGTTAGTGTAGTACCATGGGTTAATAATATGTATGTTGGCAGTGGGTACGGTTGCGGCACGACAGGAATGGTTACTACGGACAGCAAGAGAAGTTGGTATCGGTATGAATTTACAAGGTAAAATCTTTGTTACTAAAATCATTCTATACTATTTTACAGAGAGAGCTGGGTAGCTCAGTCGGTATAGCGACTGAGCTAGGGACTGGACGGTCCGGGATCGGATGCCGGTGGGGACGAGATTTTCCGCCCGTCCAGACCGGTCCTGGGGTCCACCCAGCCTCCTGTACAATGAGTACCGGGTCTTTCCCGGGGGTAGAGGCGGCCGGGGCGTGGGTCTGACTCCCCACCCCCATCTAGTGCTGAAGGTCCTGGAAAAGAGTAGAGCTATTACTTCTACTCACCCTAAGGGCCTGCGTGGCCTATAAAAAGGGTGAAAACCTACCTATTTTACAGAGGTAATATTGCACTCTTCACAAAACGTTTTAGGGTTGGTGGGCGGTGTATGTAACACGCATGAGAGCGGTAGAGGTTGGAGTGAATCATGGAAATTCATTACGTGGTAGCCTGTAAGCTGGCTGAGATTCATATGTGACCCGGACACGGCGTTTGGGTGTTAAGGTGCGATGCTTGTTTATTATTAGGTCGGAGACCATTAGGCGCACCTCTTTTCTTGGCGCCAGAAGATCTTGTTCTTTGTGCAAGTAGTGCAGGTTTGTGCTTTGGACTGTGATGTATTGTGTTATACCGGTATGTCGGTGTTGTACTTTTGGCCGTTGTGTTCTCTTGCCGTAGTTGCGGTATGCAGTATTTGAGCACGTCAGAACATTTCTTGACATTCAAACTGTACCTCGCGTATGTAATTTCATTTGTAAGATGTATTAATGTTTGTATTTTGTTCTGTTTGGAGCCGGGATAGCTCAGTAGGCATATTGACTAGTTTACTGCCCGCACAACCCAGGAAAATTGCTCCAGTTTTCTCCAAGGACAAGAGATATTCCTTTTCTCCAACACGTAATCAGAAGTTGCTACATTCTGTTCACTGACATTCCTCAGTTTTTTTTTTGTTTTCCTCAGGCGTATTAAACTATTGGGTATCACTCTAAAATATTGCATGGCCTTTACCATTCCAATTCTTTTTTATCTAACTACCATCTATCTAGCTGTAGACTACACTTGGAATTGTTGTTGGAATTTCAAGTATCAAGATGGCGGCTGTGCGAATAGTTTGTTTAGCCGCCGGTTTCGTGGCGAAAGTTGACGAACTATTGGAGATATGCATGTGAAATTTGGCTGATAAATGGATCGTAAACATGTCTAAATGTTGTGTGTGAATTTCCTGCCGTACGTCAGCAATTAAGAGCATGGCGACATATGAACTGCTATGTTATAGCGTACAAATTTAACGTTCAGACAATTTGTATCCACGTAAGTTGTCCGTAAAAAACAGATATAAAATTAGTAAAATATTAACGGATGTAAACGGTGAAGGTAAAGTTCGCCCTAGAACGGGTGACGAAGGCCCAGAGTGGGGGTAGAGTTACAACTCTACTCTTTCTTTGACCTCGGCGCTAGATGGGGTGGTGGTCCACGCACCGGCCGCTTTATCCGCAGGAAAGAGACTCGGTACCCATTATACAGGAGACAGGGTGGGCCCCACAGCGGGTCTGGACGGATGCGGAAAATCTCGCTGCCTACCGGGATTCGATCCCCGGACCTGTCCAGCCCGTAGCGAATAGCTATGCCGACTGAGCTATCGCGACCAACTGTATGAATGTGTTCAACAGGAGAGTTTATTCTGGGTATTGCTAAGAATTATCTCGTTATTTGTTTGTTATCATTGGAAACGTCAGTTAGAACTTCAATTACGAGTTCTGAGCAGCTTTTGAAATGCTGCTCTTTTTAGTGACATTATCTGAACTTGATTATTACGTATGAGTATTTGCCGACTTATCTTTGCTGATAGCTGTTACTCTGTCAGTTCTGGTACCGCAATTCCCGTTGTTTGGGCTGTATTAGGGCTGTACATAGTTACGTTCGCCGGTCACATTCGGCCCTCGGCGCTGAACGCCATCTTGTAATTTCTTAACTTCTTCAGTTGCACGTCTGCTGGAGAGGAGATGATGAGTCAAAAATTCGTCAAGATGTTCTTCCAAAAATGATGATGATGATGATGATAATGCACACATACTGCGGAAAGTACTAATGCAAAACTACAATAGATTCAACACTGAAACTAACGATATAAGCACCATGAATAGTAACAACAGAATAGCTGCAACGCTGTATTCCCAAGGGACATTGTCTCAGGAATATAAGTATAAATACCCTGCATAAAAGAGATGATGATAATGATAATAATAATATTAATAATAATACAGCTTAGATATCAGTTGATGTGTGAAATCAGATGTACCGAGCGAGTGGCTGTTCTTCTGAATTGCATTCGGCAGGGTCTGGGTTCGAATCTTGCCGTGGCACCTACTATCCTGACTGGTGTTTGTTATGGTTTTCCTCAGTCCCTCCAGGCAAATCCCAAGACTACCTCAGATTAGGCCACGACAGCTTCCTTCTACATAATTTTTAATTCATTATTCACTCCCATCGTCAACTTCTATGCTATATAACAGGATGGCCAGCTACACGAGCTTGGGGAGATGTGGGTTAGGAGCCAACTTACGCGAGAGCCGTGTCTGTATTCACCATTCCCAACGTACGGTAGCAACACTGCTCGCTGCCAGAATGAACGCAGCCAGTGCCCTCTGTTAGTGACACATTGAACTTATGCTTGTTGAGGAATTCGCTAATGGATTAATACAATAAAAAACACGTTTCTCTTATTTGATGGCTTCTTATTTCTGTCCATCCAACTACAGTAGGTTAGTTTCAGTTGGTTATGTTTGTCATTTCTCTAGAAGACTGTTAAAACCATGTTCACGGTCAGCCTCGTGTGCATGTAAACTACATGAGTATTATTTTGTAAAGGCAGCTTGGTCTAGCCACGTAAGTGACATGCGCGAGCCGCTTTATGGACACCCCTGATATATAATCTGTAATTCCCAACAGTTTGGATTTCGACTACATTATGATTTTCGCACGTAACCTGCAATTTTCGCAGCGTTATGATTGTAGTGCTCAACATACAGAATTAACAAGAACATAATTAATTCAAAACAGATGCATGTATGGAGGTAATACACATGATGCCTAAATTTTAATACAGAATAATTATTGCAGCTATAAATATCTGTTGACTTTAAAGGGAACTTACGTTAGCCCAGGTGTACTTCATGCGACAGAACATTCGAGCTAAATTAATGGTTTTTAACAGCTTTTAGGCAAAATTTGAAGATATACAATAAGTAAACCACAAGCGAGATAGACAGGACGTTTCATAACGTACTCCGGGATTACAAAAATTTATTATAGGAAACCCGTAGGACACGTATTTACGAAACTTGTACAGATAGAAGGAACAATTCAATTCCCCCCCAGTAAGGTTTTTTTTTTCTCTCTCTCCCCACCGTAGTTCACATTTCTGCCGCTAGGCGATGCGAGTTTTATGTAGTGGGAAAATGGCCGCTCCGGGGAAGAAGTTTTATGTGTTGGAATATCACACGAGTAAATCTGTGGTTACTGTGCAATGTGCATTTCGTGCAAAGTACGCAAAGGACCCGCCTACAGACAAGACCATCCGTGCTTGGTGTAAACAATTTACTGTAACTGGGTGTCTGTGCAAGCAGAAACCAAGTGGTCGCCCATTAACCGCTGAAGATGACGTTGAACGGGTTCGGGCAAGTATAGCAGTGTTTATATTTTAACGTTACAGTAAGATTATGGCGTGTAAAGTTTGAATTTTAAAGACACGTTTAAATGCCTTAGGATTCTCTGCCCGACCGACATGTAGCGTATATTGTCGATGGTAGTAAATCTCTATGCGGTTGACGGCAGTGCGTATGTGAGTTTAAATAAAACATACAAGTGTTTCGTAACAGCAGGAGTCAAATAACATTGCAGTCCAACTGAATAAGTCAGTAATTTACCAACCAAGATCGTGATACATGACGTGCAGACGGGATGGTCTGCCGTTGGGCTGTGGTTCGTTGCATATGGCAGCTGCGAAAAAACAGTATGTCCCACTCGCTACCGAACCCGGCATTACTTTAATAATTCTAACACCAATGAAGATATTGGAACGAAATTTGAACAGGAGTACGTTTGTTGTGTGAGAAATGAAGAGGAATGTGTCTGTAGTGTGTGTCTGTAGTCGTTGCAATATCCTCATTAGTGGTAAAATTATTAAAGAAATACCGGGTTCGGTAGCGATTGGGACACACTGTATTCGAATACCTATGAAGCCTTTCTGCAGACTTCTTGGGGATGGAGTGATGAGTGGTGCAGCGGGTTCCGTAGCTGCCTGTTTGTCGTGCTGGATTCCAGCTGGAACTGGTTTGACTGCCGGAGAAGTCTGGTGTCGTCGCAGACGGTACGTGTCTTACTGGTTTATTGCCATAAGGATGGCCCAAGTACATCTGCTGCAAGACCTAGAACATATAGATTCCTGTGTACCAATCTAGACGGCGTTAACACCGCTGTGAGAACTTCAGATCTCAACACAGACGGGAATACGAAGCTCATTAACCCTTCAGTCTCCGTTTCGGTTCACCGTATGGCCGTGAATGAGTTGAAGGTAAAGGTAAAGGTAAAGTTTTCCCTATAACAGGCCACGAAGGCCCAGAGGTGGAATAGAGGTATAGCTCTACTTTTTCTTTAACCTCGGCGCTAGATGGTGTGGGTGGTTAAAGCCACGCCCTGGCCGCTTTACCCCCGGGAAAGGCCCGGTACCCATTGTACTAGAGGCTGGGTGGACCCCATGGCCGGTCTGGACGGTAGAGGAAAATCTCGCCCCTCCCGGGGTTCGATTCCCGGACCGTCCAGCCCGTAGTCAGTCGCTTTACCGACTGGGCCGCCCGTCCTGTGCAGTAGTTTCATTTTATGCCCCGCGTAATTGGAGGGTTGACAAATGGTGTAATAGTTTACAGAGTAACATTGAGTTTGAATGATCTTGAATGATTTGAACGAAGGCTAACTGAATTGGTCGCATCTTGCATAGGAACTGCGTTCCAAAATATTTTATTGAAGGAAAGGTAGAAGGGACGGCAGAACGAGGAAGAAGACCTAAGCTGCTACTTAATGACCATAAAAAAGAGAAGAACATGGAAAGTGAAAGAGGAAGCACTAGATCCTACAATTTGGAGACCTCGCTTTGGAAGTAGTTGTGGACCTGCCGTAAGACAGACTGCGTGATGATTAGAATATTTGGAAAGAAGACAGAAAAATTGTTTCCATAAAAGAAGAAAGAAAGTTGGAGAGTAAGAACAAATAAGGAGATGCAGGATATGTTACAAGGGGCAGACATTGACATTTTATAAAGGGGCTTAGGTTAAGATGGTGTGGACATGGTGGGAGGTCGAATAACGAAAGAATGCTAAAACAGTGACAGACAGAAAGGAAGTAAGAGGAAAGGAGGAAGACCATGGAATAGATGGACATTAGATTTGAAGAAAATGGGATAATAAATTAGTATGCAGTGACGAGAGACTGGAAGGAAGGGAGATTTAATTGGCAGCCTATGCTCACAATGGAATAGTGCATGAGGAGGAGGAGGAGAAGAAGGAGGAGGAGAAGAAGATGGAGAAGAAGGAGGAGGAGAAGCAGAAGAAGAAGAAGTGTCGTCTATACAATGAAATTTAATCTCTTCTCCTTGAGTATGAAGCATGAAGTTTCTAAATGTTTGTACATAATGGCGCAAAAGTCCCTTGACACTACAGACAGCATGTTAATTGAAGTGTTCGGACACAGTACAGTAGAACCCACTTGTCCGGACGCTGGTTGTTCGGATCGGCTTGGTCCTTCGTTTAAACATTTTCGTACTGTAAATGTACTACATTTTTTAATGGCTTAAATCCCCCTTCCCCTATTTTCATATATATATATATATATATATATATATAAGGAATTATGTATTAATGTTTTATTTCTACGTAAATAAATATGCAGCCTAAAACAGCCGTTTGTAGAATCTTTTTCCCCCACTTTAAACTGCCGATTTAGCCTATTTTAAAAGAAAGTCCAATTATCCGGATTTTCTGCATATCCGGATGGCACGTCGTCTCAATTAATCCGGATAATTGTAGTTATACTGTACTTGACTTTATTGACTATATGCAATGCTCAGAGTGTCTTTCTTCCACAGCGACACACTCTAAGTCTTTCCGGTCCGTTTGCATATTCGGTTTTACAATGACAGTGGAATTATCCCACGTACGTACGGCGTTTATGTTTTAGACATCGAATGTCAAGCTACTGGTGCCATGATGTATGTGCGCGTTGACAGGCTTATATATATATATATATATGTGTGTGTGTGAGTGTGTGTGTGTGTGTGTGTGTGTGTGTGTGTGTGGGCCGTGTAGCTCAGTCGGTATAGCGACTATGGGCTGGACGGTCCGGGATCGAGTCTCGGTGGGGACGAGATTTTCCGCCTATCCAAGACCGGCCGTGGGGCCCACCCAGCCTCCTGTAAAATGTTTGCCGGGTCTTTCCCAGGGGTAAAGTGCGGCCGGGGCGTGCTGCTGACTCCTCACCCACTTTTAGTGCCGTGGTCAAGAAAGAGTAGAGCTGTACCTCTACCCATCCTCTGGGCCACACCGGCCCTTTAACGGGATCACTTTACCTTATATATATAGGTAAAACAGTCGCGTTACAGGCCCGGAAGGGCCCATAGGGTTCCAGGACGTTAAGGCTCCCAGATTTCGTGAGAAAGGCACAGGATGGTGGTAAGGTTGTCAGCCTTACGCACCGGCCGCCTTTACCCCCAGGAAATGCTCCTGGTACTCATTTCTGTTAGAGGCTGAGTCGACCCCAGAGTCATAGTGCGATCGGAAGAATTTTATGTCAATGAAAAATTCCAATGACATCGGCTGGGATCGAACCAGCGACCTTCCGATATGTATCACAGCACCTAACCACTGTGCCACCGCGCAGTATTGCTGTGATTTTAATAAAATCGTGTTTGCAGTGGTTGGTTCGAGTTGTAGCAATTACCTGGGAGACTGTACATACTAAGTTGACTGTCTAACATAACCTTTATTGCATGAAATCTGTTTAAACGATAATTAAAACATCGTGACAGGTACATGTTTCGGCGTTCTTCCTAAAGCCATCTTCAGGCTGTGAATCAGAAGATATTTTGATATACAATTTACAATGTTTTGAAATACGAGATCTAGTTTACCAAAATTATTTTTAGTACTCCTCACCCAATATTGTGCGGGTGATAAAATCGAGAATGAGATGGGCTGGGCATGTGGCGCGTATGGGTGAGGAGAGGGCGGTGTATATGGTCTTGCTGGGGAAACCGGAGGGAAGGAGACCACTGGGGAGACCTAGGCGCAGATGGGTGGATAATATTAGGATGTATCTACAGGAGGTGGGATGTGGGTATATGAACTGGATTGGGTTGGCCCAGGGTAGAGACAGGTGGCGGACGCTTGTGAGTGCGGTAATGAACCTTCGGGTTCCGTGAAATGCGGGGAGTTTCTTGACTAGCTGCAATCCAGTTAGCTTCTCAAGGAGGACTCTGCACCATGGAGTAAGTAAGTTAGGATATTAAATATAAAATTTCAAACTTAATTATAAAATTACATAACGCAATAAGCTAAAATAATGCAGATAAAATAGAAATTATTTTGGGAGGATTCTGTTATAGAATATAATCCCCACAAAATAATTGTCTCCTTCATGGGCGAGTCTTCTTGCGTTCAATGCCCATTTCCTTAATTCCATGCATTATTGCATATTTCAGAGTGGAACTATTCCGGAACTGCCTTGCTGAAATTGTCGAGCTTTCCTGCCACCCACCCCACCCCCTCCCCACCCTCCTCCCCGTGTTCCCAGTCGTCACATTTTAATGGCCACTACCACTCTAGTCGTTTTACGTCTTGAATTAAAGTATAGATCACCCAGAAAGTATTGTTCGTAATTAACTGAGAAATTTACCATTTTGTTCTTTCCTTGTACGCCATTTGTGACACTGCAGAGTGTGTATATAATCTGGCAGGTCTTCAGACATGCCGAACGTGAGAATAGTGTAATCTTAGCAATTGACCAACTTAATAAAAAAATTCGTGTTTTGTAATAAGTTTATTATATGCCTCTACATGTTTCGAGCACTATGTGCTCATCATCAGGAGGTCAAAGTTGTATTATACAGCATCTGTTATTGTCACGCACACTGTAGGTGGCCGTCCGGTGCACAGGTTAACGTACAGAGTGTGACGATACCAGATGCTGTATAATACAGTTTTGACCTCTTGATGATGAGCGCATAGTGCTCATCATCATAGTCGCGAACTCCTGAGGATGAGGATAGTAATGCCCGAAACATGTTGAGCCTATAAGAAGTACAATAAAATAACAAGTGGCATCTAGTTGGTTTTTATTCTTCAGATATAACACTTTAATTTATTTTTAATTCGGCGAAACAAGATGATAATTAATTAACCTTTTGGCTCCATACATCCTATATATAGGACAGACGTAACGCTACTCCCCAGAGTACGCTTTTTATATATTTAATCAATAAATATAATTTTTTTTTAGACTTTCTCTCACCATCTTCGTTTATTCCTCCACAAAATGTCGTTTATTTCCTAATGTTATCCTTCTTGGTACATAAAATATGCACATTTTACATGAATGGTGTTCTAAACTGTAAATGTCCAGCTCCAGGGCCAGAGGGTTAATCTGCTTTCATTGTGTGAAGTAATTTGTATAATTTATCGTAGTTTGAATATATTGGCGTCGTTACTGACACGTGTTAGCCGGCAGTCAACAGAATCCAACCACAAGTCGTAGTTTGTTCCATATTGGCTAACGTCTCTTGTCTGACCGCTGAAATTGTTGCTTGATTTTGTGAATTATATTACTTCCTGTTCCGCTCAACCCGATTTTGAGAACACTCACTGATTTGTTTGATGAAGGTGTTATGATTGTTGCGGGTAAGGGAACAACAAACTGCATTTCTCACCCAAAATCTTCAGGAATGTCTGCCATGTGCAGAGGCGACTCTTTGGCAACAATTTCGCTTAGAGTCATGATCTTTCACACGGTAGTCTGGCAAAATGACCTGGTGGTTACGTAAATTTGGCTACTTTCTCTGTAGTTCTGGACACCGAACTCCCTCACTGGTGATTCATATCCAGTTGGTTACCTAGTATTCTCTGGGTCACTGTGAATGTTGCACGCCCCGTATCCGCCTTGCTGTTTCTTCTTAGCTATCATTTTGTGCAAGTTCACAGTGAACTACAGTGACAAGCAGTTTCAATTACGCCGTACTTCTTCACGGTTGAAATGCATAAGCATCCTTCTTGACAGACGGTTTCGGTGTTAAGAATGGAGAAAAAATGGCACAAGAGACACTTAAATGTGAAAGTTAAACTCCACACTCTCTTTCTTTGTCCTCCATTTCTGACACCAGAGTTTGTAGCCTTTAAAAATGAATCTGTCATATTGTGGAATGAATTTTGAACTCAACGTGTAATTTGTTTGTAAGCTTCGATGAGGTAGCTGACATAGTAACTAGGCAATTGGCCGGACGATCGGACTCTTTTCGTGATTGTGTTTCGCTTTGTTTCCATGGTAACCGAGTCTGCAAGTTAAATAATTAAGACTGAACTTCGTTGGTGCGTGACGTCACAGGGTCTATAAGCCAGACAATAATTATTATTGTATAACTAGAGAAATGGGGTGATAATTTTGGTTTGTATCATATGGATCTTGTGAACTCGCTAATAATGAATTTTAGAGTTAAAAAAATGTGAGGCCCATTTAAATTATATTTGGGGGGGGGGGGGGGGGGGGAGTTTTGAGAGTTAAAAA
>Ga0123355_10018651_pt1 | contig 11019 bp, 6 predicted proteins | sample TergutEmb28metaG_3_FD_89872 | JGI IMG/M metagenome (GOLD analysis project Ga0123355, IMG submission 89872) | Embiratermes neotenicus P1 segment gut microbial communities from Petit-Saut dam, French Guiana - Emb289 P1 | ecosystem: Host-associated > Arthropoda: Insects > Digestive system > Gut ...
CACAGGGTTCTAGTGGGGAAACCTGAGGGAAAGAGACCATTGGGGAGACCCAGACGTAGATGGGAGGATAATATTAAGATAGATCTTCGGGAAGTGGGAGGGGGTGGAGACTGGATGGAGTTGGCTCAGGATAGGGACAGATGGCGGGCATTTGTGAATACGGTGATGAACTTTCGGGTTTCATAAAGTGTGGGGAATTTCTTGACTAGCTGCGGAACCAGTTCGCTTCTCAAGAAGGACTCTGCTCCATGGAGTAAGTAAGTAAGTAAGTAAGTAAGTGGATCTCAGAGCAAACAGCGATTATTTCCCTATACAACATTAACTGACTGGTTTGTGTAACTGAGCTGGTGTGTTTACTGTGCGGTACGAACTGGATAGTTGACTGCAGTACGTGTTACATCCAGTGATGGGGCCGTGTCATGGCTAAGGTGGTATGTCGCCGGCCTGTCACCGCGGAAGCCCGGGTTCATTCCCAGTCCAGCCCATGTGAGAGTTATGGTGTACAAAGTGGCAATGGGGCAGGCTTTTCTCAGACTACTTCGAGTCTCTACCATTCCACCAATGCTCCACACTCATCTTCATCTACACGTGGCTCTTACCAGAAGGACAAAGGAGCAGGAGCCTTCCAAAAATCAGTGCTTTTTTCGGAAATTGGGAAGCATTGGATAGAAAAGTATTTCCACATTTTTCGGTCTTCAAGGGCGAAGTCAGTGGAGTTGTGGCAACAACTCATGGGCGGCCTGCGAGCCTGCCACTGGATTCCTACGATCTCAATTAGCCCATTCCCGTGACGCTACCCCATCACTTGCGCATTGCAAACTGTTGACAATTGCTGCTCATTCTCTCTTCATTCCACCTAAACTGACCCTCTTCTACTACTTTACGATATTCAAATTTCTCCAGTATATTTCCTAGATATTTGAACCCAAGAGAAATGAAGAAACAGAAGTATGGAGAAAACTAAAATAAATATTTTACTCTTTCATCTAATAATGGTGCCGTACAGCATGGGTATACAACCTGCGGCCCGCCAACTTGTGTTATGCGGCCCGCGGCCACATCTGTAAATTATGTATGTACTACAAAAGTTACACAAAAAGTCAGGCGGTCTGGTACACCACTGTCCACTCGCGGACTGCGAACCAGACCACACTAACCGGTACGGCCCGTTGCTACAAAAGTTTAGAGACCCCTGCAGTAAAGTATAACTGCCCTTCCCTATACTTAATTAAACACGACGCACTGAATGAATATGGAGGAGTTGAGGTACAGCTCCACTTATTCTTAACCTCGGCACGAGATGTAGTGGTCAGCTTCACGCCCCCGAGATCTTCACCCTCCGAATTCCATTTAATACGAGGTTTGGTGAGACCCAGGGTGGTCAGGACGTACTGGAGAAAAAGGTGTTTTCCGAAGTTGGAAATCGAAACAAATTGCGACACAAAACGGTACGGTCTGCCGGCCGCCATGTTGGTCCCGTCGTCATCAGCACCCCAACGACTGCACGTGCCGTTGGCTCCACCTGACCCCCCCTCAGTAGCATTACTGCAGCACCTCCATAACAACTGAACACTGGACCTTACCCTCCCCATCCACAATTGTCGTTTCGTCTACTGCATGCGTTAGAGCGTATGGTAAGGTGCTTATGCACTGTGAAGTGAGAAGCAAGTCACTGAAGTTCTGGTTGCCTGTTTTATGATGCTCTTCCAGTACATCGCTAGAGGAACTGGTAATTACCACAAAGAGCGCCAGCACCACTCGCGGCCTTCATGACCCAAAACACATGTACAAGTATCGCTTCGCGTTTATTCTGTTCCTCGCTTATGTTCAGCTGGTCATACGAAATACAATGTCCGCTTTTTTAAAATCTAAACTGGTGTTCTTCCCCTGTGACGACACTACCAGGGCCAGTAAACAGTCTGTATTTGTTTTCATGAAAACGGACTTCAAAACAAGATGTCGACATCCCGCCCGGCCAGTGACAAACAACCTTTGTGCCACCTCTGAAAGTCATCAGTGGAGAAGTACCGGACCAGGAGGGTAGTGTTTGTACTGCACGAACTGGTGGATAACCTAAGCGGTCAGGCGGCCTGGTCAACATCTGCATCACATGAGCCGTCAGGATTGTTTAATGACACAGTCAGCAGCTCAAGTAATCTGACGTCGAATAGCAGGCTAATTAGTGAGACATGCTGAGAGAACTGCACCACAATACGGTGTAATTGAGCGCATCGCTCTTCTGGGGTGTTACGGTGTGTAACATCACGGAAGAATATACTTTAATGACATTTACACCGCGGTGGAAACCTGGGGTACTCTGCAGCCATTTTGCTGGAGGGTATGATGCAAATCACGAAAGAGCTCCGAATATGTAGCAGCACCTCTGTCCACGTGACGGCGACATGGGTGACAAAATGGCAGCTGCTGGCTGCAGCCACAGACCGACTGTACAGTACACGTCACAACTGCGCTACTGTCTGGACATGAAGCAGGAACTGTACGGCTGCCCTACTGACTGCATGCGATAGCAGCAAACATGTGTCTTTCTTTTATTACTTTCTTCATTTCATTTCTTCTCTTATTCACTTTCTTTCATACTCCGTTCCTCCATTTTATTTCATCTCTCCCCCGTGCATCAACTTCTTACATCTATCTCCCTATTTCGTCCCATCCATTTTTTATTCATCGGAGTTGTTTCGTGCGTCCATACCTTTTTTCGTTTCTTCCTGTCTTTCTCTGTTCCTTTCTGTTTATTCTTTCAATCGGTCATATTTTCATCCACTTCTTTATAAATTTTTTGCTTTTTCTCGTTTCCTTCCTTCCTTCGTTCGTATTACGTCGTCTCTTCCTTTATTTCACACATTCGTATTTTTCTATTTATTTACGCTAGGACGTCTTTACTCCCAGTTTCCTTTCTTTCGGTACTAACATTTTCCTACCTTTTCCGTTTCACTGTTTCATTACTTAACCCTTTCCTCCTTCGCACAGACCGGCGGTGCGACTAGGTTAGGCGCTCGGCTGGCAAATGCACCGCCAGTGCCTCAGACATGGGCAAAAGGCCAGACAGAGCCCTTGAGCACTGCACAGGTGTCTCCTTCATTCTAGAAGTTCGTGTTGCTACTGGACTGAAGTTTTGATTTATTATTTAACGATGATAATAATGGCGATGACAGTACGTGTCTTAATAGGACAACAGCAAAAGGTTATTCTGAGTAATGATTTGTGTGGTTTTCTTCAGTCCCTCTAAGCAATTACTGAGACTGTACTTCACAATACACTACAACAGTAACAACTTTAAAATACACTACAGTAATATTCTCTCTAATCCTGTGCAATGAATCGGTGCAAACGTGACGTGAAGAGAAGCCAGCTTGGTAGATCTAGGCTTAGACGGCGTAACATCAAAAGGGTCCTAAATAGAATCGACAGGTGTCTGTGACTCTTGTGAACAAGGCGACCAACCTTCGAGTTTCACAAGCCGGGAAATTCCTTCACTAGCTGAACGACTATCAGATTGTCAAGAATGTAGTCAACCGTGCCAAGTCATCTCACCATTCAAGGGCTTAAAACTTGTGAGATTCAAACTGCTGTAAATTGACACGAGAATCGATCATTCAATGTAAGGCCTTTTGTGCGTGTGCAAAACAGAATATTGCCGAACCTCACTACTAAAATAGTGAAAACCCGTCAACTTTTTTTTTTCTTCTTCTTCTTCTTTTTTTTTTACTATTTTCATTACACGAAAGCCCAGCGGTATGTCTCACTCTAAAATATCGAAATTTGTTCAGAAATGTGAAACAGGTTCAAAGCCCAGTGAAGTCCCCGCATTGTCCCCAAGATATTCCCGCTCACTCGAACAACATTAAGTGGTGCGTGATTTCAGACTTCCGCCACGAAGTCGCTGAGAACTGCGCTCTCCTGGCCCGTTCCGCAGCGAATAGTGGCAATTCCTTACCTACGTTTCGGGACAACTTATCGGTCCCATCTTCAAGGGTCAAGAATACAAGAAGCAGCGAGTAGTGTTCATTCTTGGGACAACCGGACCGATAGTTGTCCCGAAACGTCGGTAAGGAATTGACACTTCTCGCTGCGCAAACAGCCAAGATGATCGCAGTTATCATTCACTGGTGTGTGTGTGTGTGTGTTTGTGTTGCAGACGAAGCGTACAAGATTTCGGGTTCTACTACGTACTTACATACCAATCTATACGGCGCCATAACCACCCTCATAAAAAAATTTGCATCCTCATCGAGAGGTAGTGTGTTTCATGTGAGCTACGATAAAAATATTCGTATATAATTGAGATCAAAACGGTTAGAATTATCAAAATTTCCATCTTAACAAAATCCGGGTCTCCCAAGTGGCATTTGTATTATCACTAGAAAGAGTGTCGCTGTGTGCAATCGGTGCTCGGCTGCGGTTCCGGTTAGCCGTACATTCGTGTGACCACCCTCAGTCGTGCCCCCTGCTGCTGGCAGACTGTTCCGTGTGGCCGGCAGCCGATAAATACCGGTACTTGGACAAACCTCGCCACACTTCTTCACCGCGCGGTTTGGTGTTAGGGCAAGATGGAAACGGACACGAAGTATTCATGCTCCGCGGTGTGTCAGGGTAAGTACCACGTGTCAACGCACTTTATGTTCACACAGGGCATAACCTATTCGGAGCTGAGTTCTAAATATTTTATACGTTATAGAAATAAAATTTATTCAGAAATATAATAGTATTTATGCGCTCGAAAAGTGGCTTAATGTAACCGTTTGAAGTAGTGGTCGGTGCATATAGGACATGCTTTAACATAACAAATAAGATGCGCAATGTATGTATAACGTAACACTACGACGCGTTCGCGTAATCATTGTCGCCGCGTAGAAGCAGTAAGTATTACATATTCTGAGTTTGTTTATCCAGCATGCAAAGCCCATGCGCCATATTGCCATCTGTGGCCTGCCCATATTTTTTCCACATTAATCCCATAAACGTCACGATTTGCGGGAAAAAGTTATTGCACATAAAATGCGTTTTTATATATAATTTTTTCTGAACTATTTCTCATTCCAAGAAGAATTCGGAGAAATAGTGTCGTAAATGTACACAAGTTTTCGTGTGAAGTAGCCATTATCTTATCACAGTGTAAATGAAACTTGAATTTTCTCGACATATTTTCGAAAAATACTCAAATATAAATTTTCATGAAAATCCCCCCCCCCTGGGACCCGCGTTGTTTTTTTGCAGTCAGACGGGGTCGTGTGCTTCGCGTGATGCTCACACCGGACAGCGACTATTTATCCAAACCCAATAAACCGGCTGCTCGTGGTAATGGAGACGCGGTGTGTTTCAAGTAATGTGCAAACCGAATTCTTTAATTTTAGATTCATTTACGAATTTGGACTGTAAACTTACACTGTGGGGTCTACCCTCCTTCTGGCGCCTTTAAGCTTGAAGGTTCAAGTGTTGTAAGATGTGACGCTGTCACTGGGCGAGCAATTCCCGACGTTTCGAAAGATCACAAAGCTTTCGTCTTAAGGGTCAAGCAGTCCAGCTACCCATTTAAGACGCAAGTACTACGATCCTTCGACGTGCCGGAGACTTAACTATTCGCCCAGTGACGTCACACCCCGACTGGAATCTTCAACACCACTACGAGATCCTCAAATCTCGCTATCAAGCTTGTTAATTAATTAATGGTGTGCTTACGGACACTGTTAGTAGCATAATGAATTGGATAGGACGCCGATACATATAATTACACTATGTATTGTTGTGTTTAAACTCTCACACAGTCAAAACGTTTCTTGTCAATCACTCGCGTTAGATCAGCTCTCATCTGTGCAGGTCACATCCATATTTTGAGCCCAAAGTTGCTTGTTTTGTCACGACCAAACGTCACCGTCCATCAGTTGGCATTCTTGCTCCATATTCCAAGTTTCGAATTCAAATACAGGTTCACAATTCGCTATCCGAAACTCTTGGGGCCAGATGTTCAGACTTCAGATTTTACGGTCATTAGAAAGACAGTCCTGTGCGTACACCGTGTATTACGTAACATTCCCCGCGGGGTCTGGGGTAGCATACCGCAATTAAACACGTTACTATTCGTGCTGCGAAACCTACGAATATTCACCCTAAGTGGGATAAATTAAGACAGTGATTAAACGTTACAGTTTAATTTATATACTGTAGTGATAAACTGGTCAGAACTTTCGGTTTTTATAGCTTGCGGGTAAGGAACTGTGGCCACGTGTCAGTCTGCAGGCTGACTGCCTTGATACTGACAGTTGTGCTCGTTTAGTCTCTCCACATGAATGGCAAGATCGCTTCATTCAACACAGTTTAAAATCCAGCATTCAGTAATGACTCTGTGCCACTGACAATGTTAGAAAAGCCAGAACTGAATGAACACGCCACCTAGCAGTAAATAACAGCAAACAATGTCGGTAACCATCACTGGATCAACTGATCAGACCAACTCTTTGCCAATGTCCCAACCTTTCCCTTCACGTGCCTGATAACGGTACTCGTGACAACCCCCATGATGTTAGAAAATATAGTTGAATTTAAGTTTGTGACTTTTCCGAAATATTTGGTACACTGAGCCACTATTTCACTGTGTGACATATTGAGGAGGTTTTGAAATATGCCATTCCGTCCCTTCTCACATTATCAACCACCTCTCTAATTACACCAACTGAGTGCACAATGTTTATTCATTGCATAAGGAGGAGAAACATAGTAAATATATGTAATGAATGAATATTGTGCATTTAGTCGCTGTACTTAGAGAGTTCGTTGATAATATTCAGGTGGTTTAGGTAACGTTAAATGTGATTAAAGAAACACTAACAGGAAACTAACCCTAGCACTATTACAGTACGCAGTTAATATGTACTGTAACCGCGTGCCACACTGATAATGTACAAGCACGGAAAGTTGTAATGTAACGCAAAATACGCGTCATTTACGTAGAAAATTAATGCAGTTTGGTTCATGGACAGATTCGTAACTTTGTAACGCATTTCTCCAAAACACATTTCTCAATATGAACCTCTCATTTACTCCTCGGTCACCAAACTGATCTCTTTCCTAATTAAACACAAGTGTCCTGAGTTCCTACATAATAAACAAGTTAGCTGATCGTGAAACCCGCCACACAGCAACGTAAGTGTTGCCTAAACTGCGCAAATTTAGTAATTTGTTTGTGCTAGGAGTACAGCGCTCATATTTCTTCGCGTTCTGTAACTGTGCATTGTTACTACTACTACTACTACAAGGTTTGCTCAGTATAGTAACTAGGCTGGACAACTGAGGTTCGATTCCTAGCAAGAACAAGAGGTTTGGCTGTTCCCCAAAATCCAGACTGGCTCTAAGGCCCGCCAAGCCCTTTTTAATTGGGCAGCTAACGCTCTGACCTTGGAGGTAAAGGTGCCAGGGTGTAATGCTAACCAGCCGCTTTCAGTTGGTGTCATTGTTAAGAGTGTCTGGAGCGATACCTCCTTTCCGCATATGTATTCATAGTGTGCACGCTGACGTCGCTGTTTGCACTGCCACTCATACTGCGGCACCGCGAAGAACTGAATGGGCACCTAACACGTGATATTCTGTTTGTCACAGTGCGTGAGCACTGTTCAGCTGTAAGCACTTCTGTCCCACTGCTTTGCGTGCGCTGTACAGCTGTGAGCACTTCTGTCCCACAGCTTTGCGTGCGCTGTACAGCTGCCAGAACTGGTGTCCCATTGCTGCGCGTGCGCTGTTCAGCTGTGAGCACTGCTGTCCACTGCTTTGCGTGCGCTGTACAGCTGTGAGCACTTCTGTCCCACTGCTTTGCGTGCGCTGTACAGCTGCCAGAACTGGTGTCCCACTGCTTTGCGTGCGCTGTACAGCTGTGAGCATATCTGTCCCACTGCTTTGCGTGCGCTGTTCAGCTGTGAGCACTGCTGTCCCACTGCTGTGCGCGCAGCGCTACCCTTTGCAATGCGCGCCCTGTCTAAACTCTCGCGACTAACGTCCTAGACATGCTGCTCTTGCAGTCTCCCCCCCCCCCCACCCCCCGCTTCTGTGATCGAATTTACATAGAAATTTGGTTTAAGGGGTTGATACGAGGTCTTGCCCTTCTATTTTAACCACTTAACTCTGCACCAAACCAAGAAGACGAATAGGGACACGGAGACATGGCTCCAAGTATTCTTAACCTTGATACCCAACATACTCTAGAACAACTGTGGCCACTTTGCTTATCAGTGAGATTACACACAAAATATAATGTCGTGTGTTCTCTATTTGGTCTGTCGTAAGATGACAGGAGACACAAAGTTACTTTTTTAAGTAAATGAGATGATGTGTTGTGTCTGTGCATGTTAACAGTCTAACATGTCACTTTATGTATGTTGGTATGTCTGTGGATGGACAGGCAGACTAATACAGTGACTCTGACTGTGCCCCCACATGTAATGTAAGTAGGTCACTGCATTGTGCAAGTGAGGCTCAGACCCTGAGCTGCATTTATGCAGCTTACACTATACATTAAATGTAATTAATTTTGCACTGCTATTGATGCCACTATTAACGTGCTGTACTTATGCCATGTAACTAATAATATACTGAACTAGAAGACTCAAGTCTTCTGGGATGTGACACTGTGTTGTTCAGCATCGAGTTCCAGCACATTATAGCACTTCTTCCTGGGCTGCTTGGTACAGAAGGTGAATGATGTATGATTCTTCACAACATCAGATACCATTTGTCCACTACACAGCATCACATACAAGCAAGATTTGAATCTCCATCAACACCCCTTTCGCAAGTCACAGTGACTTGTTTATATATTAATGAATGAATAAATGACTAAATAATTAAATAAAATGATCCTGAAATTTGAATTATAAATTAACAGACATACAAGAGCTTATACTGTGTTTAGGGTTGATGCTGGCTGGGATGAGGGGCTGTGAGGTACAGTCATGTAGTCACAAACTGCTGAGTTATGTTTAGGCCTTCTGAAATGTCTGACCAATACAAATCACGCAAGGGTATGTAGACTTTTTCAGGAGTGTCCTAACCTCATCTATAAGAAAGCCTCTTATAGCAGTTCATAGTACTTAAAGTAATTGCTCTTACCTTCAGAAACTTGTCAAAAAAGCGAACAGAAGTGCCCATCTGAATGCAAGTGTGCCGCGGGATGCCAGTGCCACACTGAGAGCGTCTCCACACCAAATCACGTACAAAGTCCCTTGGATGATTCCGGTAAGTTAATGTCATGCCCGTTCTGCACCAACAGTAATGATTACATAAGTTGTGAACTGAAGTCTGTTTACAGAGATGGCCTCAGAAACTCAAGTCACAAGGGCTCCTATGTCCAGTTACACTTGCGCATTCTACAATGGACAAACTGTGTGCAGATGTTAGGATAGTATTAAAGTGACTTTAAAAAATGTGGGTGGGAGGGTTTAGACTAGAACGGACTCTTCTGGTTCAAGATGGATGTGAGAGGTTGACTCTTGTGACCTTAGTAAGAGACAGGAACTATTAGCTTCCAAAGAACTCTGCTCTGTGTAGTTTGTTAGTGTCCTCTACCTTTATACGTAGTATGTATGGGAATGAAACTTGGTCTGACACCTTAGGGGAAGAATACACATAAGGAATGTTCAAGAATAGAGTGGTGAAGGGGAATATTTTGACGAATGATGGAGGAAGTAACAGGAGAATGGAGAAACTTGTCATTTGAGATTCACAATTTCTACTCCCCACCAAATATTAAAGCAATCCCATGACAGGCCTGGACAGGCCCTGAGGGTCCCAGGAGGTTGAGGCTCCCAGATTTCAAGACAACTGGCACATGAAGGTGGTAGTAAGGTTGTCAGCCCTATGCACCGGATGCCTTTACCCCCCAGGAAATATTCCTGGTACTCATTTCTGTTAGAGGCTGAGTCAACCCCAGGGCCATAGTGCGGCCGGAAGGATTATGTCAATGAAAAATTCAAATGACACCATCGGGAATCGAACCCGCGACCTTCCGGCTTGTAGTGCAGTGCCTCAACCAACTGCGCCACCACATGCCCCCCTCACCAAATATTAGGGAGATAAAATCAACGAGGTGAGTAGGGTATGTAGCATGTGTGAAGATTAGCATCAATATGCTCCACTTCAGCTATGTGACACATTCTTTCTTGTAATGAGGGCTGGTATTGCTATTCTATGGGTAGACCGCACCGTCACACTGTTGTGACAGAACACGAAGGCTGCCACAAATAATGGCACAGTCGCAACGAATTTTCAATTCGGTACTGTGGTTCTCCACGTAACTTCTTTCCAGAAACTCTGTCTGCCAAGTGTTCATATTAAACTACTGCTGCACCTTGTCATGACATGCGCACAATGTCCCAGAATTGTCAGGCAACCTTATGAAAATTAGGTACAGCACACCAACTGCTAATCAATGGCAACATTGCTGTGAGAACCTGCAAACTCACATGATGCAGCTACTTGTATAATTTTTACCATTCCCCAAGTAAATTAAACCCTTCTCCTTATGACTTTCCACATTTGGAGACACTGCAGGCGAACAGTGGTTTGCACTCCTGGATTTGAAAATGCCCACACTTTGTAGAGCACAGTATTTCTGTAGAATGTAGTAGACATTCAGGTGCTCATTAAATTACCCAGCTCTTAATGCAGCCCAAAGGCTGTACACAAGAGCTGTGTGAATACAGTTCAGATTTTCAGCATGATACTTTTGCACGTTCTCAGCCTGCCAAGTGCTCTCTTTTCCTTCCAGTACGTCAACCAAAATGTCTATGTATTTTCAGTATATTTATACGATTTTATGACTAGATAGACTAAGCAAACATATATGTAAATGGACATAGTACCTTTCTAATAAGTTTAACAACTGGATAAACATAACCTGTACATGACATAACATGTTTATAGTAAGTAATACACAGTAATCACACCGAAAAATTCACACATAAATTTTACTACTATTTGCTCATATTTATAGAATTGTATTTTAGTAATTTTAGA
>Ga0123355_10018652_pt1 | contig 11018 bp, 6 predicted proteins | sample TergutEmb28metaG_3_FD_89872 | JGI IMG/M metagenome (GOLD analysis project Ga0123355, IMG submission 89872) | Embiratermes neotenicus P1 segment gut microbial communities from Petit-Saut dam, French Guiana - Emb289 P1 | ecosystem: Host-associated > Arthropoda: Insects > Digestive system > Gut ...
AAAAAAAAAAAAAAGAAGGAAAAAAAAAAAAAAATGTGTACTGTGAATCACACCTGACTAGTATTATAATGGACTTTTTGGGAAAGCAGATGTTAACATGTTTGCACAACTCTCTCCGTACATTCTCATAGCAGGTTCTTTTCCAAGTGTGTACTGACGAAGTGGGGATGAGTCTGTGCCTGTGTTCTATGTAGAATGATGTACCATATTCTCAGTTAATATTTTTGATTTAATTGGATTATCATTTTCCAGATAATAATGCGCTGCAAGAATACACATATTTTTTAAAGAAAATATTTTTAACGCTACTAGTAGGGTAATGCAAAGCTTAAAACACTGTCTGTTGCAGCATAGTAGAATGTGACAGAACACACACATAATAGTGATACTTTTCATGTACTGCTTGAGACAGAACTTACCCCCATCCCCTCTGCACACAGCTACACATATGTTTTCATTTGTTACTTTTCCTCTTCTTCCATAATAATTGCAGGGTAAAGTTCCACATTCAGGGACAGCTTTTCATACATTCTTGTTATTTCATGCAACACATTGTACGTATGTACTTTTGTGTGTGCACCCATGACACATCAGTAGTTTACTAGGAGAGATCTATTTATAACCAGATTTCAGGCTTCCAATGAAAAGGGCATGCAAATTAGATACAGTAATTAATATTATATATTCATGTGTGTGTGTGACTGAATGATATTTTGTTAAATTATGTTACATTCCATTATAGTTCAGTATTATCTAGGAGTTTGGTTCCACTTTCTGCATGTGATATGACATTGCAAATCTGTTACACATTATTTATAGTGGCACTGTTAGAATGATCAGTATTAATTTACCTGTATCTTGCTTTACAGTGCACAGTGACACTGGATTTTGTTTGCAAATATATATGCAGGTGTAATATAAGTAACATGTGCAAGTGCATAAGGTAATGGATGTTAGTGTGTTTAGATTTCATAGAGTAACAGCCGACTCAGGTTTCAAACTATAGGAGGATAAATAATCTTTTTTACTTACAAACCTGCTGTGGTGGCTGTTATAACTTTTCTCAGTTCCTTTGTTATTTTAGTTTCTCACAACATGACAAAGCAGTGATGTTGAACAGGAGGAGTTAAAGGTTGTGCATGATAAGTAATTATATTAATATTATATAATTTGAAAGAATATGAAGAAGATATGTTATAGTTTTTTTAATTACACATTTGGTTTTGATCCTATGGTATCATTTTAAAACAGCAATTTTTTCAAGTTCCTCTTAATTCTAAGTGATAATTTGTCATGTGTAATTTTGTTTGTATAAAGTTTATTAAAAATAATGTAGCCTGTTTTTTATTCATGTGTTTAAAAAGCAGGATATGTAGTCTTACACTTTGGTGGCAGGTTATAAGCTGTAGGTACCATATATTCATTTTTACAGTACTGGAGAGAGACACTTCCATAAGTTCCTTGTCACAAATATGTTTTGTATGGCATCACAACCCTTTGTACAACATCCTATACATCACTTTGATTGGTTGTGACAGGTATTATTATTATTATTATTATTATTATTATTTGTGGTGCAAAAATAATGTAATATTTCATGCTGAAATCCAATTTTGTTTGCTGTTTCGTTTTTAAATCCTGTAGATTTGTTCTGATTTCCAAGGTACAGTTTCATAAATTGTTTATGTGTAACTTTGAGGGTGCCAGCTATATTGTTTTGCAAGATTTTTCAGTATGCTGTTCTCCACATTGCAACTTGTTTAATTTGTTATGTATATTTTATGTAAGTTTAATATTGTAACAGTATTATAATTAGCCAGCCTTGAATTTCTCTCAACAATCCCCATGGCTGTCGGAATCAGGGTATTTGTTCCCTAAACCATACCCCAATGCCCTTTCCTGAAAATACCCCAGAAACTGTAAGAGATGACCACCCCATGGTCTAGCCAGTCAAATGAAATATGTAAACAACCAAAAAAGCATTCCAGAGACATATTATGTATTAGTTATGTTGGAGCACTGTCATCTACCTGTGCCATCTGTTTAGAAGAGAATTTTCAAATTTATGTACTATTCAGCTCCTCTATTCCCATCTAATGCCTACTGGTCTAATATGGGCCGCAGTCCTTTCTGACTTTTCCTTAGTAGGATAGGGTATGCAGTGACTTGGAGCCTACAATAAATGATTTATTTAAACTTGTTCATTGTGAATTAGGAGAAGTCCTGAAAGTTTTATGCAAATCATATAACATATGTAAGATGCTGTTGACACAATCGAGGTATTTGTTAAACATGAAAGTTCACTTCTCTGCAGTATGTACAGCTGGATGATTTAGATAAGTGTACGGCAAAACTTGCCAGGACTGACGGCACACCATAGTGTTATTATGTCAATATTAGCTAAGGTTGGTGCTGTGATTATGGGATGTGTTCAAAGCTTTGCTTGCCAAGCTCATTACACTGCTTAAGAACTGAAGTTCCTTTGGTTGTGATTTGTCTTGATTCTTTTCAAACTCTCTGTTTTATACAGATTATGTAACTTTTGCTTTGCATACTTCATGTTCTTGTAGGTTTCTGTAGTGTAATTTTTTGTTTTGAAAGGTAGCAGTCCTCTGCATGTATTTTGACAAGTTCCTGGTTTATGTATTTTGAAATTACTTACCTTTTTTAGAATTCAGTTCCTATTCAAAGTTTATTATTATTATTATTATTATTATTATTATTATCACCATCATCATTATTGAATATTAATAAATGAAGTAAATTGCTTTCCAGTGCTTAATTTTATTTTTATTCATTGATTGTTTGTTCCTATAATTATTTGGGGTGCATATGAAGTAGAAAGGGGCAGAAATTGATTGAATATGTGTTCTGTTGTTATTATACATTTGCACTTTGTACTAAAGGATTCATCAATGAAGCTGATATATAATATTTTAATTGCCAGATTTACCACATCTGGGATGATTTACACATTAAACAGTAACTTAAGTTTAAATGTAATAAATCAGTAGCAGGATTTGCTCCTGCCATTGCGATGTGGGTATGTTAGTGTTCTACATGTTTTAAGCTCATGGTTCCATGCATCTTAATTCAATGTTAATAAAAATCCAACCAGATACAACAGTATGCAGATATTTATTTACTGCAAAGTCACTCTACATGCTTCAGGTGTCACAGCACCCATCATCAGGAGTACTAAAAAACTGTAACCACAGCCTCCGGTACAGGTGCAGTTACAGTTTTTAGTACTCCTGATGATAGGTGTTGTGACACCCAAAACATCTAGAGTGACTTTGCAGTAAATAAATATCTGCATACTGTTGCATCTGGTTGGATTTTTATTAACATTGTTCTACATGCTTCGGATCAGATTTTAAGGAAAGTTGTAATGCTAAATAATACCAACTACTACCTCACTTAGATTCATTACCAATGTGTAGTTCCTAGACACTGTGAAAACTACATGTACATTGTAATATGACTTGGACAGTAACTTACTTTTAAGTGGATCCAGCAGATATAAAAACCGTCATACAATCTTGGTGTTCGTTTTCAATATGGTGCTGTCTTATCCAGGAATTCTTACTGGAAAGATAGAAATAAGCAGATATGTTAAGAGATACAATATTGTCATTTTTGATTTTCTAGAATTTTTATATGCAGTTAATACATCATATCACAATTACAGATAACATTACAGGGATGCATATATTTTTCAATAATATAAAAACTTGAAGACTTGGATGAAAAGGTTATGGAGTTATATTTTTTAATCCTTCATCAACCTTTTTCTCCCCTCATGAATTACAAATTCAGGTAGCACATTGTAGGTAACTCCCTCATGAAATCTGATTTGGTACCACTTGTAACCTAGACACTGCTAACGAATACTCTACTTCATCATCCACTGTCACTGAGAATATTAAACTTGGGAGAGCCACTTAATACTGATAGAAGCAATTTGTTATTGGTATTAATTTTCTTGGCTGCTTGTTAAAGAATACATATTACCTTCAGACATTGTGTATGGACTTGAAGTTAATTTTGTTACCATTCCGGTATGGCTGCATTTTTTATAAAATCAAGGAAATTTTGAAAATATGTTTAAATATCCTATTCAGTGAGAAGTATATATCAATTATGTCAGTTAATGACAAACCACATTCCTTAAGAAATAAAGTGAAATGCCAACTTGATGCAACTAGGTAATTTTATTGATGTATTCTTAGCTCGACATGTTTCAGGTACATATGCCCATCGTCAGGAGCATTAGATGTTGAATTGCAGCATATGGTTTTCTGCACCGATATTTTGGATGGGTGTTGGTGTTGAGAGCCGCTGCGTAGGTTGTGTTTACAGTGCAGGCGTGGCACCACCCGCACCGTAAACACGACCTATGCAGCGACTCTCAAGACCACCACCCATCCAAAAACTCGGTGCAGAAAACCGTATGCTGCAACTCAACATCTAATGCTCCTGACGATGGGCATATATACTTGAAACATGTCAAGCTAAGACTACATCAATAAAATTACCTAGTTGCATAAAGTAGGCATTTCACTTTATTTCATGAGGAAGATGCACAGTCAAACAACCCTCACATTCCCTAAAGTTGTATGTAACGTTGTTTTGGTTTGCATGCTTCAGGAAGAAAGTTTCTCTGAAGGGTTACTTTCCCAGTTGTTTACTGAAATGACAGAATAGAAAAATATAGAGTTATCTCGCTTTTTGTTAGGCATGTTCGCAAAATTGTGAAAAGTGACCATTAACTTCATATTGTGTGTGTGTGTGTCTGTCTGTCTCTGTCTGTCTGTCTGTCTTGGCTCCCATTGAATGGATTGTCATGAAATTTGAAATTTGAGTATTTTTTGAAAATCTGTCAAGGAAATTCAAGTTTCATTAAAATCCAACAAGCATACGGAGTAATTTACTTGAAGACTTATACATGCTTATGATAATATCTCACTTTATTCTTGTTAGAGTCAGAAATGTTTCAGACTACGTTGTAGAGAAAATCAAAACACACATTTTATGTTCAATAATTTTTCTGCAAAAGTCATGTTGTTAATGAGATAATGTGGAAGAATATGTAGAGCCAGACAGGCCACAGGTGACAGTATAGTATGGTGCATGCTCTTTGAATGCTGGATAACTAAGGCTACAAACACACACTTTGAATATATAAATACTTATTGCTTTTCCACTGCAACAAGGGTTGCACAAGTGCACCCCAATGTTACGTTGTATGTACATTGCCTGTCTTGCATGTATTGGTGTATATGTGATTTTGTTTTTATTGTAAATAGTGTCACATAACCTGGAAAAGTTCATATTTTCTTGTATTAGCATCCTGAATGGAAGGGTGGGAAATTGTATCTCCTTCAGGATAATACACAGAACTCAAAAAATTCTATCCAGGAGAAAAATTTTATATGTCATCAGAATACTGCATTAATTTCAGACTTTCTTGTCGGTGGTAAGTACTGTAATAAACGAGTGTTATAAAGTTGTATCATGTCCATAATAATTTGGGTAACAAAACAAGAGTAATATACTGCACCATATTTAATGCCAACATACATTTCTGAAATGTATTGAAATTAAATCAAAAGTGTAGCTACCCTGTGTGTTGTTAGGACTACCGGTAGTGTGGTGTTTTATAAGTGGTGTAAATTGAGTATTACACAAATGCAGTTATAATGTATGAGAAGTAGCAGTAATGTTGTGGCATCTCTAATGACACACAGCTGTAAACCTTTGTGACAGTGAATGTTGATGTGAGGAAAATCTAATTTGTGTGGTCCTGGTCTCTCAGGACTGTTTCTTATAGCAGATGGTTTTTATAAGCTTTTGTGATTGCTTGTGCTTGCTGATGTTACAAGAAGTGTACCTCCATTCTGTAAAATAGCAGATCTATTATTATATGCCATCATTACTGGTCTGGTGCCGGGTTTTGCATTGAAGTGCAGGGTTTGTTGTTCCTGTATCAGTAGCTAGATACCCCCTTCCCTTACCCTCCATTCCCTCCCACCCTTTCCCAGAATGTATTTAGTTAGCAGTCCATATATTGGACAGAATATTGTGGTTGTTTATAAAATAAGTTGGCAGACGGTGTGACCATGGGGATATATATATATATACATAATTATAAATAAATATAAGAATAAGAGTGTATAAATTAATAAATAGTTATATAATATTTAAATGTCAGTGTATTGTGTCCCCCTTCCCAAATTCTCCTAGAACGTATTAAGCTCCAGTTTTTGTATTACACTTCTGTGAAGGGATGAACGTTCTGAGACCCACGATTACAAGAAAAATCTATGGCAAGTGCTATTTGGCAACTGCAGTTCTTAATTTACTAAAAGATTTTAGATGCTCTTTGTTATGGTACTTGTATTACAAAATATACAAATAAAAATAGCATTTTGCAGTTTGTGCAAATAAAAATGTACTCATTATTATTATTATTACTATTATTATTTATACTTATGGTCTTAGATGTATGAAGTTGGCCTATACTGTGGTGCACCAAAGCTCTTGCATAGAGACTGATTCAACTTATGTCCATTTTTTGAGCTGGTTTTCATATCAATAATCAAATAAATGCTAAATATAAACAATATGGAAGATCTTAAACATTGGTTAAATTCATAAAATTTCAGTTACAGAACACTTGGCTGAATGTATTATGCTATAACAAATATGACAAGAGGTCTAAATTTAATTTAGATGCCTGGAAATTAAAATGTCTTTGGAGACACATTCAACATTTTATAAAACCAAAACTGGAATTTGAAGTGATTTGTTTTTTAAATAATTTGGCTTTTTTATGTTGATACCATCATAAATATAAGTAGGTATATCAGTGTATGCATGAATCACATGTTTCACTGCATCTTTGCCCCGTACCACAACTCTCTTTCAGCAGATATATGCTGCTGTGGGTGATGCGGGTAATTTGAACAAAACAAAATATACTGACCATTTCAGTAAGGACAGTAATTTGAAGTATAAGTGTACAGAGTAATTTGAAGTATTGCTTTGCTATAATGATACAAATGCAATCTGCAAGCTTGTCTGCGATAATGAAGAGCTGAGTGCAGATCTATAGATGTAATGGGAATTATAACAGACACTAAGATCAACTGAATGTGACTAAAAATATACTGGTCATTGTCTGGGTTATGATGTCGTGCAACCTGGTAGGTAGCTGCCAGCGTTTTGGAGGAAACTGCTGTAATCTACTTGAATATGGGGCCAGCAGGTTCTTCTGAAACAGTGGCTGTTGCTTATGACATTATGGGATATTGTAACCCAGAAGACTACAGTCTCTTTACTGACCACAGTGAAACCTCAAATCTTATGACCAGAATTATTTTACAGTTATAATAATATTAAAATGTAATATTATTATAATTTGAATTTATGAAAAGAATAACAGAATTTTGGTGGCATATTGGTTGTTGAAACAGAGTTGAACCAAATTGGCCATATTATTGTTGAATGCACTAACCTGCTGTAATGACATCTAAGAAATGCTTATTAAATGTTGTAAATTATTCTCTGTTGTATTTGGTTTCCAAATCATTGCATTATTTGTTATGAAAGGAGGTTAGAAAATGCATTCTAATTTTATTAGGTCAAGAGTTCGCACGATCATCACATTTCTGACTTAGATAATTCAGTTTTGTAATTGCATTACAGTACTGTATTGATATTATGTATATTAATGTTATGGAACATTATTTAATATATTCTAATGGTTTGTAATGAGGTCAGGTTGTGTTTTTCTGACAGTGCATTACTGTATACATGAATAAAAGACTGTGTGTTGCAAGAAACATAACCAATCTGAAAGTTGGTGGTACTGATGTGAATGGTGTTAGAAGAGCAAACTAGAGTTTATAAAAGAATATATAAATCATGATACAATTTATGCAGTATCTCTCTGCACATTACCTTTAACTTAGCATTGAATGAAATACTTCTGGTATTGCTGGCAGAAAATCATAAAAAGGTAAAAGATAAGACCTTTAATAATTCAACAGCACAAATTCCTCTAATTACCATTATTTATTTTTTAATGACAGGGTATTATATTACTGAATGGTATTTAATTTTTTGCAACTCAAATTTGTAAGCAACATTAATGTTTTGTTAGCAGTTTCAGAGGAAGTTGACAGATGAGACCAATGTCCAAATGTGTGGCAAAGTAAAACAATCAGAAACCATCACAGAAGAAAATATGAATTGTGTTCTTCAGCAGAGGATAAGCAAACTGAATGTAATAAGACTGTAATGGATGGAATTTGCTACAATGTGATCATCCCATTAAGTTTAATGTTATAGATAGCTCTGTTCCTCCCACAGCCCTCATTGTCCCCACTCTACATTTCCCCACCCTCTCAGAGTAAGTTCAGGACCCCTCTGACTGTAAAATGTAAAGAGTGTAGACATCTGATAGAGACCTAGTATAGTTTTTGAAGATGTTTCAAAGTTACAACAACAAAATAAAGCCTTGAGAGATGATGAAGATACTTCTCTTTGTATTTCAATTTGAGGTTCTCATGGCATTGAGTATCAAGACCATGGTCTTCTGGGAGATGATACATCACAATTTAGTAGATGGATACCAGTGTTTCTGCCTTGAAGATGGAAACAGTAGATTTCTTTAAAGCATTGATACCTGTCTACCCAAACACATGGTGTCATATCCCATAAGACCACCAGTTTTATATATTCATCCCTGCTTCTGATGTAATGTTGCTGCTGCACTTCTGCTTTGAATCAGCCCAGAGTCAAATTAGCCCAGTTAATATTTTTTTATAACTTTTATCACTATCAGCATGAATTCTGGGGTATTATGTACAAAACTGCCTTCTGTGCCCTGTCCAGTTCACAACAGTCATGCCCTTTGTTCCTGCATTTGCAGTTAAATAATGAACAAAGCTGTAGTTACAAAATTTAGACTGGTTAGCTCACTCTGAATATGTGCACATTTATGCTACACAAGTTTCAGAATTTAGGATTCATTTTCATCAGTTAATACTGAAATGTGCTCCATAAACACAACATTTTTATCATAAGATTGATAACATAATTGTCAGTGTTTCATGAGCCATTGTAGCTACATTAGTCCGACACAGTTATAATTTTGTGCTCAATTATCTAATCAAGATAAAATCATAACTTGAATTGTGTAACGGTTTACAGCATCTCTAAATGTAGGGAGTAGCCACGGCTAATGTAGACATTGACAGACAGCATAAGTTGGAATACACGAGAAATATGAATAGTGAATTCTATGATGTCAGTGTATCATTCAGTTATATCATAAGAATTTAAGAATATGTGTTTTAGAAAGTATTAATGTTGTATAAAGAGATTTAAAAATATTATTGAAAAATAAACTAACGAGAATGTAATGGTTAAATATTGAGGTCAGAAAATAGAAATTTAGTGTGGGAAAAGAATAGGCATTACAAGTTAAAAATCCAAATATTTAAGAAAAACTGTTGTAAAAAATATCCATAATATCTGATATAGTTTCATTCATATACGTTGGTGTGTTGCAAATCTCGAAAATTAGTTACATGCGTGTCTCTGTCCATCACATTGCATGCAATACGTGTCTGAAAAGTAATCTTCATTGTCAGTGGTTACTAAATCTCAGTTGAATTAAGTTTTACACTTCAATCTAAATAGGATCTGCACCGAGTTGTACATCACTCTATATTGACAGGAAGTCACATTAACACTTCAAAAACCCGCCACAGACAGTAAATTATGGTCACGAGATGCTCTGCTTCGTCGTTCGGTATCACTTCTAATGTCATGAAATGGCCGAAAGATAGCAGGTAAATGCAATGTAACAGAGAGTCGATAGAGCCCCAATAAAACGATATATCAAAGAGATGTGAGGACAGATGCGATGTTGCAAGCGTCAGCATCCACGGCTCTTCTATTCGCGCTGTAACAACAGAGTGTATGTGCGTACATAAATTCATGGTGCTGTATGAACAATGGGGATTTTTCAAAATTAATGTTGCAGCCATTTCAATCTTACATTCTTAAATAGGTCGTTTTTGGTGGCAGGTACCACTTAAAGGTTTGTGTCTTCAAGTAAAAACAAAAGGAGAAGAACCCAAATTTGTGACACAGCATATATTTTTATTTATTTTCCAGAACTTTTGTAAATCATTTCGGAGCAGTAATTTTTGAGATTGAATAATAGCCCGATGAAGAATGAAATTAAAGAAACGAAGAAAGGGGTCATTCTAAAAACCTGGATTTCTCTAGAAAAAATTCATTTTTTTTTTTACTTTAAAGCGATATGCGTTTCACAAAGTACAGTGAAAGTAAAGTTGCCCATGTGCATTCCATAAAGACATGGCGTGAGTAAAGTATACAATCATTCTTAATCTCGGCACTAGATAGAGTTGAGTCGTCAGATCCCTCGATACCCATTTTATAGGAGGCTGGGTTGACCCTCAGCTGGTCTGAATGTTTTACAGAAGAGGGAAATTTTTGTCCTTGCCGGGAATCGAACCACAATTCCTCAGTCGTCCAATCTGTCGCCCAGTCTCTGTACCGACGAGTTATTCCGATTGTTACAGTACAACTGTGGAATTCATTTCGAACCGCACGAAAAGCACTGTAGTTCCATCACAAAACACAATAAGCTAGTTGTGTATGTGTGTGTGTGTGTGTGGAGCAATAATAGCTGCTTGTTCTGAGAGTAATACGGAAGGTATAAATTCTTTGAATAGTAAATTCGCAGTTTCTCTAATGTTAGTAATGTTAATGTTAATTAGCGTTCAATCAATCAGAACTGTGCTTTAAAGGTACGTGTAAAGTGATCCCGTTACAGTCACGGTGTGGCCCAGAGCGTGGGTAGAAGTATAGCTCTACTCTTCCATGACCGCGGCACTAGAAGGGGGTGAGTGGTCAGCAGCACGCCCCGGCCGCACTTTACCCCCGGGAAAGACCCGGTACCCATTTTACAGGAGGCT
>Ga0123355_10018653_pt1 | contig 11018 bp, 4 predicted proteins | sample TergutEmb28metaG_3_FD_89872 | JGI IMG/M metagenome (GOLD analysis project Ga0123355, IMG submission 89872) | Embiratermes neotenicus P1 segment gut microbial communities from Petit-Saut dam, French Guiana - Emb289 P1 | ecosystem: Host-associated > Arthropoda: Insects > Digestive system > Gut ...
GAAAGGGTGGAAGAGTTTAAATATTTGGGAACACAAATCACAATGTTATGCAGGATAAAATTAAGAGCAGGTTGAAGTAAGAGAAGGCTTGCTATCATTCGATGCAGAATCTTTTGACCTCTAGTTAGCTATAAAAAATTTAACGAATAAGAAACATATAACTATAATTTTGCTTGTTTTGTATGGGTGTGAAACTTGCTAGCTCACATTGAGGGCGGAAAGTAGGTTGAGGGTATATGAGAATAGGGTGTTAAGAAGAATATTTGGTCCTAAGTGAGATGGGGAAAGAAGGGATTGGAGAATAATATATAATGAGGAGCTTCAACATCTATACGCATCACCCAATATCGTTCGGGTGATAAAATGGAGAATAATGAGATAGGCGGTGAATGTAGCGCGTAGAGGAGATAGGAGAGGAGTATACATGGTTTTGGTGGGGAAACCTGAGGGAAAAACCACTTGGAAGGCCGAGGCGTAGATGGGGAGATAATATTAAGTTGGAGCTTCAGGAAGTAGGATGTAGGTGTATGGACTGGATCGAGCTGGCTCAGGATTGGAACAGGTGGTGGGCAACTGTGAATGAGGAAATGAACTTTCGGGTTTCATAAAATGCAGGGAATTTCTAGACAAGCTGAAAACCGGTTAGCTTCTCAACAAAGACTCTGCTCCATGGAGTAAATAAGTATGTAAACATGGCTTTCTGTTTAACATTGAGTAAAAGAAGGAACGAGGTCGAATATTGATATGTGAAGCGAAAGATATTGTGAGGTTTCATTTCACACTTTGTTTAAGGATAGACTAGCATATGAGAAAACAGTACGTTGTAACATATGAGTCAATTGGTTAAACCAAATAGGTATAGTGTGAAAATCGGCTATGCGTATTAGCATTCATGTCCAAGAGTCAAGTTGGAAAGAGATAAAGGATTGATTTTAAGTCGTCATAATATGCACAAATCCCTTTCCCCCACTCTCACAATAGTTTATCATTTGCCCCTCCTCCACTCAGTTGACAAAAAAATTCTTGTGTATAATAAACATTGGAGGGCATTTGCCTTTATTTTTCCAGTCATATTAAGTTATGACTAAGAGTTTTACATATGGCTAGATATCATAGAAAACAAGTAGAATGTGACATTTAACAAGCGTTTCAACAGGCCAGCGCGGATTGGAATTTACACTTTAAAGAATAAATGTAAATATACCAACGAAATTATACCCGTCTTGCGAAACAGGTTCCTTGACCTTATGAAACTTTCAAGGTGATCTCTGAGTGTGGGTTGATTTCTTTCCACTGAATCAGTGCGCTGTGACATTCTGGTTAGTTTAGACGCCAGTCTTCACGCAGACAGCACAGGACACATTTACTAGCCTGTCGTTAACACACGCACAATAGGAGATTTAATTTCATTTTGCAATGTAAGAATTTTCGAAGCCATTTCTTACGGACACTGCGAAGAGCAGGATACAATTACATCAAGTAACGTGAGAGAATAACAGAGAGATTGTTTACAAGTTAATTAATTATTACACACCGATCTCCACTTTCGAGGTGACAGAACTCAAAACAGCACACTTAATACATTTAGCACATTTTTTAATTCTTCGGCCCGAAATAATGCTGACGTTCGGATTCCTAATTTTAGTTCTTGTCGTTCCTCTGTCTGCTATTTGTATTGCGGCATATCTTTATTTCACTCGAAACTTCAAATTCTGGCAGAAACTCGGTATCCCGTACGTAAAACCCACACCGTTTTTAGGCAATCTTAAAGAATGTGTGTTCCAGAAAGTGAATATTGGCAAGCATCTTCAGCAAATATATGAAGAGCACAGTGACAAGCCATACGTCGGAATTTTCTCGTTCGATAAGCCCATTTTACTGATCCACGACTTGGAGCTGGTGAAGAATATTCTGGTGAAGGATTTTCAGTACTTCATCGATCGTGTTATCTCTCTCGACGAAAAGCTTGACCCCCTATCCAGCAAGACTCTCTTTGCGATCAAGGGTCAACTTTGGCGACATTGGAGAACAAATATGACTCCAGTGTTTACTTCTGGTAAGATTAAGATGATGTTCTACCTGGTGGACACCTGCGGTAAGGAACTGGCTGAATGCCTGGACAAAGCTTCTCTTTACGGTAAGTAATTCTAAGGCCGAAATTTCAACCACGTCCTTTTTTAAAAGAAATATATGATTTAGGTCATTTATAGAAATTAAGTTACACTTACAATAGTAATTATTGGAAACGACATTCACATCCTCGTCAGCCCACATGGGACAAAAATTTCGTATTTAAACTTGCGATTCTCTAGTTTCAAGGTTGTTTTCACACGAATGACAAAGGTGAGCAGAATTAAATCGAGTCAGTCCCCGACGTGACAAGAGAAAGTTAATAATTCCTTAGTAGAGACGTTTTAGCGTGTTATTCCATGCCATCACATTAAAATCCAATTAAAATTGTTATCAGTACATACTAACAGAGAGCTTTCATTTCAATTTTATCAATCATACACAGCATATCACTAGAGACATTAAACAATGTTGGAAAATTCTAATTGTGACAACCATTACATTTCCATGGCTGACTACATTAGAACCGTACGTTTTCTGGTACATGTACCCTCACAAATAATTTGTTACAATAAAATATAATTATCTTATGGTACTGAAACAATAATCTTATCCATAAAGTGTATGGGGCTTTAAAAGACATTCTCAAAATTATTGCAATATAGGACATCTAAAAATGTTTACAATTTCTGCACCCCGGTTGACCAGACTTCACATGCGATAACCTTGAACTAAAATCGCTATATAATGTATAACATCGGAATATTGACACACAGGACTAATATAAGTCGAATACATTTCATTTCACACACTGATATTATCAAGTTCAATCTATCTGCCTATTGAAAACGGAAATGCATTTAAAATTCCGAATAATTAAAAGGGAAAGCATGTACTTGCGAAATATTTCAGTTAAATTCAGAGACAGATATCCAAGCTTAAGAGACAAGACCAAGAAACAAATTACATCTGCGTAATGCAGGGATACGTTGTAACCAAAAATGTAGTAACTATTTCACCATGTTCTGTTAACAGGATCGCCAGTGGATGTGGTAGAGACGATGTATAGATACACTACTGACGTCATAGCGTCCTGTGCCTTCGGTATCAATGGCAACTCACTGAAGGATCCTAACGCAGAATTCAGGATGTACTTACGGAAAATATTTGGGTCCTCTTTTCGAAAGGGGTTGGCAGGACTGACGGCATTCACTGCTCCCACAATTAAGAATCTCTTAAAGATAAAGTTTTTGGATGATGACACAACCAGATACCTTAGGAAGACCGTCTGGAGTACAGTGGAGTACAGGTGAAATGCATATACATTGTGCTGTTGTGTTAATGCCAGGTAAAAATCTCGTGCAAACAAAGATGAAAGTCATTTTTTCTAAAACACATTCTATATGGTGCTTAATAACATACATAAAAATTACACAAAATAATCGACAATCATCAAATTTGAAGAAGTGAATAATGGATGTCCCTTGAATTATATAGACATCTTTAACATTAAGAAAAGTGTTACATGGTTCGCACATTCGGCACTTTGCATCTGCCTCATGTGTGGATGGTAAACATGATTCTCTGGGATTTCAATACTCAAAAAAACGTAACGTGAAATATTCCTTCCATATTTCTTCCAGAATTTTAATTCCACTTGCCAACATAATTATTTCTTAGGGGTAGGTCATTCCATGTGATTAGAATGAAACTGAACAATTACCTACATTTTTCCCCCACTTTTACATTTTTTCAGACTTTCGCATTACGTCGGTACGTACCAGAGAGTGTGACGTTTAAAATTGCAGACAATTTTCATAATAAAGGATTTTAACATTAGACACAAAATATCAGCAAATCAAAGGGATGGGAGTGCGATAGACACAAAAAAAACTTGAGAAGAAATTTTCGTAAGTGTCCATTTACTGAAATTTGAAATTTGCGTTATTATATCCAACATTATCGTATAGGGAACTGTTATCATTTTAGGGGGAAATATTATAGCGTAGTACGTGTTACATATTGACAGGCGCACGTAAAGTATTTTTACTTTCAGTTTTTATGGAGATGATCTTCAAGTTTGAAACTCGGGATAAAAAGCGTAGTGAATGAGCCAGATCTGTTAAGCTCAGTCGACTTTTCCTAATTTATAAACACATTAAGAATTAATCACCCTAACAATGAAATGTTCTCGTAATTTCACTACTTCTTACTAAGTTGTTATACAGCCATCTGTCTCAAAGACACTCCCGCTACATTAAAAAAACTAGTAAATTACTGTTCTAATGCAAAGGAACTCCTGAATGCACCACGTCCTTAGGCGCATTATCGCCGTTGGGTTTTATTTACAATTAAAAGGGATCTTTTCAGTCAAAACACAACTACCTTATGTTGTTACCTTTATTTAAGCTGGCGACAAGATTCGGTGCATGCACTGGGCCATCTTCAGGTCAGAAGATATAATATATATAATTGAGGAGACTATAGAGTGTGAGTCATAAATAAAATAATGTGAATCATAAAATGAGATATATGTATCTAAAATTCAACGAGATCTCGTTGTCTTTCAATTTAACAATATTATGACAAAGTAGTCTAAAACGTGGAAATGTAGAAACACAACATTGGTGGTTTAAAATAGAAAGGTATCATGGAACTGTAAACAATATTACACATACAGCACGGAGCTTCACATGTCACGTGCAGAGATCTTACGAGTGAAGCAATGATACGCTTTCGGATTCAGGAGTAACATAGTAGTAGAGCTAGTTCTCACCAGTATTTCCTGGGAATGTCTGTCTCGATGATTGGGATATAATAATTAGACAGCAAGTAAGTTTAATTCACGTGGAATATACGGAATGTTTCTTGTAGATCAGTTTCTCCTACGTTCCCCACCTTGGAGTTGCGTGGAATAATAATAATAATAATAATAATAATAATAATAATAATAATTTCCAAAAGGGGACACAGCACGTGTACATACTATCTTCAACAGATTACGCCCAAAAGCTCAACTCCTTAACCTGCTACAAATACTACAGTATACTTAAGGAATGTTTCAACGTGCAATTTCCTCATGAAATAATGTGAAATGAAAACATGAAACAGGTACCTTTGTTGATGTATTCTCAGCTGTACATGTTTCGGGGGCATAGGCCCATCATCAGGAGCATTAGGTGTTGAGTTGCAGCATATGGTTTTCTGCACCGAGTTTGTGGATGCATGGTGGCCTTGAGAGCCTCTGCGTAGGTCGTGTGTATAGTGCGGATTGTGCCGTGCGACCTGAGTCGCAAATAACATCCGCACACACGACCTACGCTGCGGCTCTCAAGACCACCATCCATCCACAAACTCGTTGCAGAAAACCGTATGATGCAACACAACATCTAATGTTCCTGATTATGTGCGTATGCGCCCGAAATATGTAGAGCTAAGTATACATCAATAAAATTACCTTGTTGCATCAAGTTAGCAATTCACATTATTTCACTACTGAATACGTCCTACACAGTTGCACTAATTAACCTAAGAAAAATTCTCAAACTTCCGCGCAAATCCAAAATTGGAAACGTAGGATAAACTGATCTACAAGAAACGTTCCGTATATTCCACGTGAATTAAATTTACTTGCTGTCTAATTATTATATCTCAATCATCGAGACAGAAGTTACCAGGACATACTGGTGAGAACTAGCTCTACTACTACGTTACTCTGAATCTGAAAGTTTATCATTGCTTCACTAATAAGATCTCTGCACATGATATGTAAAGATCCGCGTTGTGTGAGTGTATGTATATATATATATATAATATTGTTTACAGCTCATTATTTTATTTATGACTCACACTGTATAATTTCCTCAATTATATATTTATCTTGTGACCTGAAGATGGCCTAGTACAAAGGCCGAAACATGTCGTCAGGTGAAATAAAGGTAACAACATAACATGCTTGTGTTTTGACTCAAAAGAACCCTTATAATTGTGACGCACTACTTAATACAGAAAAATATTTTGCACCTTCATAGTTCTAATGTACTAATATTCACATAAATTTATGTTTTAATAATTCAATATTCCTTTCTCATAACAACTACATATATAGTCACATCAGTACTGTCACATGTGTCCCAAATTCCACGAAGAGTAAGTACAAAGAAAGCCACGCCTTGCGAGCCTACTCCGCCATTTTCGTACTTGAAGGAATCACATCTGGATAATTACAGGTGTCTTGTTGAAATTTGAATCCTTCTTGGCTCAGTACAACTCGGGCGCTAAGAATCGTCACACCAACATCCAGGTACATTGTGATCACCGAAAACAATAATGCTTAAAAATTTTTCTGTAATGGCTTAGCATGAATGTTATCTCCATATTAGAGGTCAGAGATTTTCATACTATTTGTATGTAGAAAATATTATTGATATAAGTTTTTAAGATGTTAAATGATGACAAGATTTACAATTCGATAATTTTAATTTATTCTGTTATAAGTTCGTTCGTCGTATCAAAATAACCAAATGTGTTTTTCGCACAATTCCGTACCAACATATCAGTTGCAACATTACAGCAGCTATATTGCCCTCAACTGATGTAGCATAAAGCTGTGGCCCTGCGTTGACAGTTTGAACTGGATGAGGTTCGCCAGGTGCTGCAAAATAGGAAGTCTAAGAAAGAGTTGTGTAAAGGTGTTTGTGTTTAAAAAATCAAATTCGTCCTAAGATGAAGCACTGTCATCATTACCTACCACCATACAGCAAACAAACTTCGGTATGAGAAATTAATATTTCCTACTAACTGCCTATTTCACCGCAGAGCAGTTTACACAGTACAGAATTTAAAAACCGTGACCTGATAAAGATAACGTGAGGTACTGCATTGGCTTCTTCTTCTTATCCTTCAATCTTTTGATTGGTTAGCAGCTTCCTAGTTGGAATTATTGCAGGACATTATTTTCACTGCTGCATAACCGTCACCTACTCTGTTAGTGGCGACTGGATTTAAGTATTTTAATCGAAGTCTTCCTACGGCCTTTTTACAAACATTGCTACTTCAAGGACGTTTACTACAAACTCGATATGCCCAATTATATGCCATATGAATGAATGGTGTGTATTTTTTTAAGATTTGTAAATTACATTGGCTAATACAGACATGTATGATGTTGGCGTCTTTAGATCCGAATATTTGTTTACGCAAAATGCAGTACCTCCTTGTATATATTTTGGATACAGTTATTCTTTTCGTTTACAATGGGCTGCACTGTGTGACACAGTCTGACACCGAAGCGAAACGTGTTTGAAACTGTGATTTCAACACTTCCCCATGAGAAACTGGAGGCATTACTGTCTGTTCCGTCTCTCGGAAAACGTTATGTATATTGACACTACTTAAATAATTCTTGTTGAAGCGTTCAGTGTTCTGAATATATGAAACAAGTAACTTCCGAAGAATTCCATTCACTACGTATTTTACTATTACAATATTGCCAATACTCATTGTAAAATATTAATATAGGCACTGGTAAATTATTTAAGACAGCACATATAATGCCAACGCTTTCATGGGCCTCATACGGAACCATTAACACGCCTTCGCGAAACACCAGAGTTCCAAGAAAACCTACTTTAAAAGTTCCTGTCTAGGAAATAAACAAACTTACTGCTGCGTCCATGATAAGAAATAAACCCACCATTAACAAAACGATGTGTGTTGCTGCAAATGGCTAAACAAAAGAGAAAACAAAGAAACTCCTATCTGAATGACTTACAAGTTAGAAGTATTTAAATATCTGTACAGAATATATTAGGTATGGAAACAAACTTCATATATCCTACACATATTCATGTTATGTTCTATTTATATTCAGGTCAAATATTCTTTTCGCGTTTCCTTAAAAGCCTCCAAAATAATTCATAAAATTTATTAAGTGTGAACATTATATACACTTTGCTATTATATCCTAATATATTTGATATACGAATTACAGCCTTCAACCTTCTATATGCTTTTCACACTGTATCATCACCTCTTAAAGCCAGAACATTTTCAGGGAGAAAAATGGAATCGCACGGAACGACTTCTTGGATTGCATAATGGAGCTAAGAAAGAGAGGAAAGGAAGACACTCCAGAAACCAATCTCTCTCTGAAGAATCCAACAAACGACGCCATATTCCGTAAGTTCACAGTAGTCTAGAATTTGGTGAGGAGGAAAACAAATCGGCTCACGTGCTAACGGAACGTGTCTTGAGGAGCTCTGACTAGTGTGGCCTCAAAATGGGGAGTAAATATAAACAATATTCTGAAGTAACGAATTCCTGAACATTACCGCCAGATGGCAAGCACCAATTAGAATAAAATGAAGTGGTGTGTCCGCTTTTGTTACCACTTCTGATTATATTATTGGACATCTTATAACATATACGAGGGCGCTGTCATGTTCAAAATAATCAGAATGTAATAAGAATGACGTGGGATTAAAATTAATACTTCGAAATTAACTTCGGACACAAATAGATCATCTTTTGCTCACACATTACAAAAATAACAAGTAATACGACATAGGAGATTTGTACAGAAACAAAATTGACATTTACTTTGTAAAAAGCAATTCCATGCATCACCTAACCAAGCTATTAATATCTGTGTTATATATGATGATTTTACAACATGAAAACACCTTCCATGTGCCGTCCCTGTTGAACAGATAATTTCTGGTTCAGCTTTGCACGAGAACAGCAACAAAAAACTCCTAGGAATCCAAGCTCATGTCATTCAATTCTCTAATTCATCTCTCCCTGTATAAAATATCTTTCACCCTGTATTGACATTCTGATATCGCTATTAGGTGGCAATTTGGGGTCAAGACGGAGATCTCTGTCACTCATAATTCAAATGTTAATGTCAATCCCTGATAAAGTAAATTCGTCTTAATGATACTTTATTACTTTATAACAATTCGTACAAAGAATTGAACATGTAAATCATATAAAACATACGTTCACAGCTACAAAGAGTTTAGCAGCAGGTCATGTTTGGATAATGCTTGATTATCCAGCATATTAAAGACTGTACACATAATGTTACAATACACCAACCTCACATGATATTTGTTCCGCCTACCTACATTCCGATTCCAAGGAATGGAAGAATGATGAATACAAGCCACGAAAAAATGATAAGGAGTTTACTGTCATCAAACTAGGAAAAGAATTAAGTTTTCCAAACTTTCACAATAGTTACTCCCTTCCAAATAGTATTACGGTGAAATATTTCACAATATAATATTGAGGTGATAATCTCACATTATCCGTAGATTATTGTGATAGGGTACAAAATATATAATTCGAGATGTGAAATTAACAGGCAAATTTTAAGGCACACTCCTATCCACGACAATTAAAACACAAATATAAAAAGGATTTCATTGTTGGAATGTGTAAAATATTTCCCTATTGGCTAAGGAGAAGCATTGTTGAGAACAGTTAAACCTATCCCTTGGTTACCACAGACACTGACCATTTGCTGATTTCATCAATAAATATGTCTTTTATCTTAAATTGTTTTTTATATCTCTCTCTTTAACCGTCTTACTTGCCTTCTTGGAACAATTTCTGGTCCTTAAGGACGAGTTGTTGCACAGCACATAATGTACACTGAACACCACAGAAACAAACACATTGTTATGGAATCTTGCACATCGTTAGGTGGCCAGTTACAGCATCGAAATCTCGTGTTTTCAGAAATTGACGGAGACGATTTTGTGGGACAGGCGGTACAATTTATATCAGCGGGGTTCGAAACGTCTGGGAGTACAATGTCTTATGCACTGTACGAGCTTGCACTGCATCCTGAGGTTCAGAACAGACTGAGGGCTGAAATAATGCGGGTGTTGAACAAGCACAACGGACAGCTGATATATGATGGCATACAGGAAATGGCCTACCTGGACATGGTTTTGTCAGGTGAGGGTATTGAAGCAGGATGTATTCGACGATAAACTGTGTCCGTCAGTAAGCAAATTTTTGAGCAGAAATATCTCAGACCTTAATCCAAAATTCCTTATTCTCTAAACAGAGTGTGGTAAGAATAAACTTATTTGATACTTGAAGTAAGAGAATGTGTAATCCCGTGTCTATTTCTGTATTTCATCTCTGTTGTCGATTGTATATAACCAGTTATTCGAGAGAAACTTATATCACGAGTACAAAATAGGATAAAGTGTACTTCTTACCCGTAAGTCCCTACATCCAATGCTATTTACCGGTATTTAATCATAGGTTACGCAAAGAAAGTGAAGAGGCTAGTTACCTCTATTGTGTACTGAATATCTTATACACAATTGAACATAGATATTCATTTTTTGTACTTATGATAAGACGAATATACTGACAGGAGTGTCATTTCAGTGTGAAATTTGTGTTAAAATTCGTGATTTCCTTACTGTCATTTTTAAACCTTTTGAAAGTTTACTTAAGTTGGCTATCAGCTTTATCACATCTGTCCGTTTGTCTGTCATTATTAAAAAAATCGGCTGTCATTAACGGATTGTTATGAAAATGTTTAAAAGAGATCTTCTCTAAAATGTGTCGAAATCCCACAATTATCATGAAAATTCGAATAGGAGTACTTTGTATTAAGTGCTACGAAATTTATAATATATCGCCGAATTTTTCTTAGAACTAGAAATATTTCTGTGTACGCACGGTGCTTATAATTGTAAGTGGCAAAGAGAAAATATTCCTATTAATAGCAGCATTGCACGGAACTCTCACTCTTACTACTACTACTACTACTACCACCACTACTACTACTACTACTACTACTACTACTACTACCACTAACACTACTACTACCACCACCACCACTACTACTACTACTACTACTACTACTACTACTACTACTACTACTACTACTACTACTACTACTATTACTACTACCACTA
>Ga0123355_10018656_pt1 | contig 11018 bp, 6 predicted proteins | sample TergutEmb28metaG_3_FD_89872 | JGI IMG/M metagenome (GOLD analysis project Ga0123355, IMG submission 89872) | Embiratermes neotenicus P1 segment gut microbial communities from Petit-Saut dam, French Guiana - Emb289 P1 | ecosystem: Host-associated > Arthropoda: Insects > Digestive system > Gut ...
TAACGAATGCGGTTGGACAGGGTAAGTCTACAGGTGCGGTGGTGGGGGGGTGGGTGGGGGGGGGAGGTGTCGCGTCAGGTTGCCTACACGAATTCAAGTAAGGGGGCGTCTGCTGAAACGGTATGGTCGCCACGAAGTTCGGCGTCGAGAAGTGAGCTCTCCTAAAATAACAGATCAATAACTTGTAACTTTCAGGTCTAACGTACTTTTAAAAACACGAATGTTTTATCTTGCTTTTTATCCACACAACTTCAAAAGCATAACACAAGCACTTCAGATCAGCTTTGGCATGAAACGCGTTCTTTTGTTCATTGTGATCCACAAGACCTGTCATCTTCCTACGCTCCGTCGACAGCAGGATTTAACACCAGCATTACATGTCCGACGAATTTAGAGGCAGCATCGTAGTTAGAAGGGAAGGTGCACAAAATCTGTGACCTAGACACACAACAATTTAAATGACCGCAGTTCAGCCAGCTCCATTCACATAATGCACAGCAGAAATACGAGGGTTTTGTTAGCTTGTTTGCTTTCAGAAACAAACAAAGCAATAAAGTTCTGCCAGACAACACGCCTGTCCGTCTGTGTGAAAGTACAGAAATATCGCTAAATATTTTTTGATGTTTTGCTGACCGTGCATCTCAGTATAATCTTAGTAATTACCCTTTGACGCCAAACGACCACTATAGCAGTCGTACCGCACCGCTAAACTCTAAACGTTGCATTTTATATATTTATTCAACAAATACAGGTACTGAATGTTTTAAATATGGTATATACTCTCCGTTTTTTTTTCTCTTCAAAATGCAGCTTGTTTCATAATTATAACGTATTTGGTTCCTGTATTATTCACATTTTATATACAGGATGTGCTAAAATTTTAAAAAATAATTCCGGCGCTAAAAGGTTAACCAACTTAATGCACAAAATCTGGTTTTATAATAAGTTTATTATATACCTCTACATGTTTCGAGCACTATGTGCTCATCATCATGAGGTCAAAAATGTATTACACAGCATCTGGTATCGTCACACCTGTAAGTGTGAAGATACCTGTGCAATCCGTGGACCGGACGGACACCTACAGGTGTGATGATACCAGATGCTGTATAATACAATTTTGACTTCCTGATGATGTGCAAATAGTGCTCGAAACATGTAGAGGAATATAATAAACTTATTATAAAACAAGAATTTGCGCTTTAAGTTGATTAATTACTAAGATCGCTAAATGTGCCCCACTACAGATCACAGCAAACGCTTACTTCGAATGTACTTAAACTGATGACACTTAAATTGGTCAAACATATAGCTTCCCTCATGAAGAAACGGGGATAAAGAGACATTGCCGGAAAATGTCACAACTGGTAATAATTAGACTTCTAAAGCCTAGCGATTACTTTACGTGCCGCCAGCTTTAACATTGAAAAATTCTACATGGTGCTCACATTAGGTAAATGTGTTTGGTACGATCTCACAACAAACTGCGACTTTTGCCTTACTCAGCATCAGAAGATTGGTTTTGTGTAACCGTGGTCGAGAGTGTTTACTGCGCGGTACGTGCCGAATCCTTGTATAAAACAAACGCGTTTAGTTTTAAAAGGGTAAATATCTCAGGTCACGGGCCGGGTAGCTCAGTTGGTATAGTGACTAACTACGGGCTGAACGGTCCGGAATCGAATACCGGTGGGGACGAGATTTTCCGCCCGTCCAGACCGGCCCTGGGGCCCACCCAGCTTCCTGTACAATGGGTATCGGGTCTTTACCGGAGATAGAGGTGGCCGGAGCGTGGGACTGACCCCCACACCCATCTAGAGTGCCGAGGCCCTATAAAGAGTAGAGCTATACCTCACTCACCCTAAGGGCCTTCGTGGCCTATAAAAAGAGGTGAAAACCTACCTACCTATTATCTCAGGTTAATGATTCAGTTAACCTTATCTGCAGTTTAACTTCTGTGGCTTCATACAGTTTTCATATAAATGTCATTTTTGTTTGCGGAATCGAAATACGTGTCGATTACGGGGGTGCTGATATGTTCTTAACCCTACCAGGAAGGAAACAAGCTAATGCTTCTGTCAGAATGGCGTGAATTTCCTTCGGCGTCTTGCCTTGCAGGAAAAAAAAAAAAAAACTTGATGACAGCTCGCGTCTCGATGTTGTTGAAATCGCGCGCGTCCCTGATATGTTTCCGAGCTTGTTTTCTTCCTGGTCGGGCCAAGGACTTATCAGCACCCCGGTAAAAATATTAATAGTTCTGTAGAAAGAAGACTGTGTTGAACGTTTTGCGTCATGTTAGGGACCAATTTCACCGTGCAAGTGAACTTTCATGGACTCCCTAAGGATATAGTTGTTGCAAGTTCGCAACGTCAGTAAAATGGCATTATGGAAGAAAAAAAAATTCAAATTTTAGCCCCAGAACAGTAGCCCACCTTTTTGACTCACCTTTGTACCGTTGACGGAGTCCGATCTACGAAAATTTGTCATCTTCACTTCACTTAACACTTTCCCAACAAGAGTTATATGCTAACGAACAGGAATATAATATGCTAACAAACAGGTTTGTATTTACGTTATCATCGTTGTTCAGATTCAATAACACTCGCCTGGACTAGATTAGATTTATGTGCCTGTAGCCTCTAGCGGCATGTACGTATACGTGACGTTTAAGAAATACATGATTTTTATAGCGTCAGTCCGGAAAATTCTGGATCAACCGTCGTAATTTTACTCTCAAAATAAAATTTCTTTAAGTTGGTATTCCAGAAAGATATATTCCCATCTCTATAGGTAAAGGTAAAGCTCACCCTAGAATAGGCCAGGAAGGCCCAGAGGAGGAGCAGACGTATAGCTCTGTCCTTTCATTAACCTCTGCGCTATATGGGGTGGGTGGTCAACGCCACGCCCCGGCCGGTTTACCCCCGCGAAAGACCTGGTACCCATTGTATAGGAGGCTCGGAGGGCCTCAGGGCCGGTCTGGACAGGTGCGGAAAATCTTCCCCCCATCGGGATTCGATACCCGGACCGTTCAGCCCATAGCGAGTCGCTGTGCCGACTGAGCTATCCCGGCTCCTTCCCATCTCTTCCTTTCGATACAGTGAAGCAAATCTCAAATTATGCCAAACTACGACGTGTGTCTAAAAAGTAATGAGACTATTGCTATAAAATTTTTCATTAACAACTGAACTACAAATCAACATTATTCTCTTAAGAATAGTTCCCTTGGGAAGCTACACACGGCCGGAAATGTTGCTCTTACTTAAGGTAGCAGTGTTGAAAGTCTGCATGTTGGAGTATCCTCAGCTGGTCTGTCACGACATTTTGTATGTTGTCCACAGTACTGCCTGTTTTGGTACTTACAAGCAGTGGGGTACCGAGGGTGGGGGTTCAACCCCCCCCCCCGCCCCGAAATTCCGAAGTCCCTCCAAAATCGTGCAAAAATCAACCCGATTTTGAAAACTGTTAAAAATGGTTGAATTTCGGATGCCAACAACCCAAGATGTTCGAAAAAAAGGCATTAAAATTTTAAAACTATCTAGGTTCGCAATTGTTTTACATTAGCAATGACAAATGAATTGGTCGTCGTCATAAATAGTCTTAAAGTACCAAAAATTAAGAAAATTTTACTATATGAAATGAAATTTCTTGTACTAAATTACAGCTGCCTCCTGAACCCCTGACTATGGGGCTACCGCTACCAGATCCCCGTTCTCTCTGTCCTCTGTCCTCAACTGAATTTGTTGAACACCCCCCCCCCCAACCCGAACAAAATTCCGGGGTACGCCACTGCTTACAAGTGACAATAAAGTACTAAAATTATAACAACTGATATAATAAGTAGCAAATATTCGAAGGAAAGAAACAAAGAAAATATCCCCAAGAAAGGTAATGATGTAGGAAACGGATCAGAAGTTTTTGGAGGAGGAATGGTGGAAGGCTTGGTACAGAATAAGGTGTCTACGCAAAAGTGTAACACTTCCATCCTATTTAGATTTACGTCACATTTTCCTTTTTATAGTGGATTAAAAATTACACGTCCCTTTTCCACTCTTATAAAAGAAAGAATTTGTTTATTGTATGAAAACACCGCGCACATTTTACGTTGCCCCCCCCCCACCTCCCGGCATCTAATTACAGTAACCATTTAGATTAAAAACTTGTTTCTAGCAAAACGTAGCTCGTTTCGCCAGACAGACTCATCTTATGATATAACAAAACAAACACAGTACACATGCAGCATGCTTCTGTTTATGATCACTAGAAACACAAAGTGGGGCTCACATATATTCCACGTCTGGCGCCAGAGGTATTTAGGAACTTGCTACTGCGAATAACAAACCATTCTGACGCCAAGAGACAGTCATGTAGACACAGTGCCAGCTTTTGAAGACTGAAATGCATCTATATTTTACAGTCCGTACCTCGCAGAGAACAAAATCTTTCTTTACTAAAAAATCAATGAGTTTTTAGGGAAACAGCGTCGATTGTTTAAGGCAATCAAAACAATAAAACTAAGAAAGCGTGGTTGTCAAAACTTCATGAAAAGAGTTATTTTAGGGTGGGTTAAAGCTTATACGTGTAGCATCAAAGTCTTCAACGGAGTTGAAGAATAGGAGACTAACTTCATATCACAATTTATTAAGTTTTATTTCACTTCTTCTATGCTCAAAATGCTTCGGACATTAATACATCCATCATCAGGAGCTGCGACTTTTCTATTGTATCACTACATTGGTTATGTGTTCTTGCTTCGATGTGCGTTGGAGTTTCGGTGTGGGTGCCTGCCACACGGATACCACCCCAACCAGCCACACCGAAACTCCAACACACATCAAAACAAGAACACACAATCAATACGGTGATACAATAGAAAATTCGAAGGCTCCTGATTGTGGATGTATTAATGTCCGAAAGATGTTGAGCATAGAAGAAGTGAAATGAAACTTAATAGATTGTGACATCAAGTTGGTCTCTTATTCTTCAACTATCACAATGATGCACGGTCCAATATACATAAGATCTTCAACGGAGGTTTGTGTGTGTGTGTGTGTGCGCGCGCGTAGAAATTCAAAACAGACTCTAACAATGAGATGGTGTTGGTACTTCGCTCATCGTACGTTGGATAGCGCTACACTGTGCATGCCATCCAACAATACTGCTCAAACAGTGACGCATTTAACTTTACTCTGGAAGTACCGGGTTTGAATCCCGACCACAACACTCAAGGCCCTCCCAGTTATTTCAACGAACATTTTCTTGCGCACCATTTCCCACTAACGTGTAAACAGTCGCCCTAACCTTCGATGCTATATAGCCTAAAGCTATTGGCAGCGTAATTAATACAGTCAAGATGAAAACTGCAGTGATTTGTTCATATAAAATATTCGTTTCGTACCGCGCAGTAAACTGACCCGACTCAGTTTTCAAAGTGTTTACTCTGCGGTCGATAGCACCCACAGAAAGAAAAAAATTTGGCATAATGTAGGAAGTTTTAACGTCGAATCTGGCTGCACGTAAAGTAGTCACACCGCCTGAACGGTTAAAAAAATAGAAAATTATTAAACAAATACTCGGTAGGTATCAAGGTCGTAAAAATTGTAGGATCGAAAGCGCAGGAATACCACTTAATTTGCTTATCTTCGTACAGTTTGGTCTATGGGATTTGGGTAAGATAAGGAAATATCTGTTGTATCCTAAAGGCGATGGTGGGTTGGGAACGTAGAATGTGGAACGCGTAGACAGACAGTGAAGTCTTGAGTGCGTTAGAACACATAAGAATTGAAATTCAAGCCCACAGCAACTCACGATGATGTGTAAATAGATTCTTGATTTATTAGCTGAAGATGTGATGTTACAGCTGGTTCTGAATAGATACCTATAATAATAATAATAATAATAATAATAATATTTATTAACTGCAATTGGGTTGTTACCCGGTGGCAGTGGTTATTTTATATATAAACAAAACATGAAATTGGTTACTACTAAATTTAAGTCTGGAGGGCTACATGAGGAGCAAGTAGTGGCAACTTGGAATCTTGGGAACCATCTCAGCATTTGCTTTTGGGCACAGGGAAACCAAGAAAAACCTGCGTCGAGGTGGCCGGTCGCAGGACCTTCCGAATACTGACTTCTAGCCAGCAGTCCGGCATTTAAAGTTAATATATACATTGTTGTTAGAGGAATGGCGATGTTCAGAAGCGAAGATTCCAGTGGCAGAGTTTCTGGTAGCAACTGATGTAGACTGAATCCCCCCCCCAAATATGTCTCGGCAAGCCTTTTTATAAGGCAAATTAAGGCGTTGGTTTCCACTTGATAGTGCATTGAACTGGAAGCTTCTAGAAGCTTCTAAGCATCAAAATCATGAAACAATCACGTGCTATACAGAGATCAAGGCACAATTTTGAGTCCACTGGGTACGACAACTGCGTCAGCCAAGCTGGACTTTTGAGGTGACATTTAGTGTGCTGGTTGCTTTATGACAATGATACTTGACATTGATGACTCCGACTTCCTGTCGTGTCGACATTTCTCTATCGAGCAACAAGTATTCTATAATTTGAACTTGCTGCCTTACTGTTACTGAATACAATTATCATCATCATCATCATAATCATCATAAACATCAAGGCTTGGGCCCTTTGATCCGTTCCGTCTCCAGAGTTACAGCTGCTCGTGCCAGCGCTTCTTCGGTCTTCCAATTGTTCTCCTTCCTTGTGGTCTGTAGTGGTATGATTTCAAAGGGATTCGGTTTTGTGGCATTCTTTGCAAGTGTGAAAGCCAGTTCCGTCTGTATTCATCTATAGTATACACCTTATAAATGAAATACCATCTCACCTGATAGTCATGAGACAGTATTACACGTCACATCGTGCAGAGCCGAGAGGCTGCGAAAGAACTGAACAGAACATTAAAACATCTTAATGTCAATCCTGTCCCCATTTCTTGTTGCATTTTAAGATGAAACGAAACGACTCTTTCAGTTTATTTACCTCATAAGCCGACAGGAACACAAGGAAGGCAGTAAATAGTACTCGCTGCCTATGTTCGTGGCGTTCACTTTATCGAACCAAAACATAAACACGATGTTAGTATATCGGAAATTGATACCGGTTACGACGGAAAAGCAACTTGGTAAAGTGAACCCTGAAAGGAATACGCAATTAGTTTCAACATTCATACGCAGTATTATTTTTGAAAATATTTCCACGGTATACTGCGACAGTATCAGCAGTCTCTTGACATCACTTCCCTAACATCCACATCACTTCTGCATCTCTTCTTCACGTCTCTTTATCAAATTTTGTTAGCGTAACTCATCTGCCCATCACCTCCGCCCATCTACAGGGTGATCAAAAAGTCTCTGTATATCTGATGATTACAATATATTTGTCAGGCGCACGGAGACTTTTTGATCATCCTGTATAATGCATCGTCGATTTTAAGTTTTTGAATCTGTATTTGAAAAAGTTTCTTGAGAATTTAATTTTAACATATTTTACATTTTAAAGCTTAATTAAAAAAAAATTATGTTTTCACCAAGTTTGGCTCTACGACACTCAGACAATATTCCTGGACATAATTTCACCTCTTTCGGACACACTATGGGAAACTTCAGGAACATTTAGAAATGTCCTGCAGTGATGTAGGTTTATTGTGATTATACAGCAAATAAGAAAACACGCAGGAAAAGCAGACATGAAATGCTGCCGGCTTGCTTGTTGTTGACATCTGGAGACCCATTGCAGTAAAATATCAGGCAGACAGGAAATGCTGCCGGCTTGCTTGTTGTTGACATCTGGAGACCCATTGCAGTAAAATATCAGTCAGACAGGAAATGCTGCCGGCTTGCTTGTTGTTGACATCTGGAGACCCATTGCAGTAAAATATCAGGCAGACAGGAAATGCTGCCGGCTTGCTTGTTGTTGACATCTGGAGACCCATGCAGTAAAATATCTGGCAGACAGGAAATCCAACACACGTAAGTATTTATCTTTTTTTGCAATAGCTAGGTGTATATGGAAAGATAATATTAAAGTAAACCACCAGGAGATGGACAGGAAACTTGTCGACTGTATTAATTTGGTTAAACGAAGGAAAAGTGGCGTAATGTTGGGCTCCATAAATGGGGAAACTGAAATAGCTTGGGAAATATTAGCTTCTGGAGAATGAAATATTATAACTGGAGAATGACTATGTTCCATGAAGTTAGTCAATCAGTTAGTTAATCAGTCCATTAAAATTTACGTTTCAATGAATCAGGACAGCCATTCATTTTCCTAATAGGCCAATCCGTTAGAAATCCCCAATCACTATTCAGTTGATATTTTCCAGTGATCTTTTCTGCGAAGTGGAAATGTCTTGTCTGTTCTCAGTTATGCCTGGTTTGACATATTATACGTCGGAGAAGCTGCCCAAAGTCTGTACAGTGATTGTAATACCGAGAAAAACATAGCTGTAGAACGACGTATTACACAGTGGTTAATGTTCAGTGCAAACGTGCAGACACCTACGCTGAAGACTACTCTTGGTCGCAAGAACTACATAAACAACGGAACCAAAAACTCAACACTTACGTCAGGAGAAAATCGTAACTGGAAGCTTATCAGTCCATTAACAACATAAAAACAGAAACAAGCAGCGAACCTTACCACACAATACTATCCGATATTTCAGCGTGCCAGATCATTTGATGAAACACCCACTCCCACGGAACAGCAACAAAGACGTACTCCGACGTCACCAGCAAATATACAGTATCCCATAGCTCCAAAATCAACTAGATGATAACGGGACTCATATTTGCAAATGGTGAACAGCAATACACCGTTAAGAATTTTACATATTTTAACTTTTTAGCCACAATTTTTATAACACATTTTATGAGACAAATGATCCAATTTTATTTATCCCACTGTTGTAAACACAACTTGCACGTCACGCCCTTAGAGACGAATGATTGAATTTGATGTATTCCATGGATGTAAACATGATGGGATCCCAAAGTGTGCATAGTAGCTTGTGACACAATTGACGAAATAGACCTGAGGATGACTAATCTATACTCGAAACATGTAGCCTTATAATTACCTTGAGTAATAAAGTGGTTGTTCTGAAGTACACTATTTAATATTATATTACATATTATAAGCGCCTACACATTCAGACAGGCTCTTTTCTGTTTTTATATTTGACACTTCAGACTTCCAAAAAATTAGTCGGACAAACTAGATTTTGAGGCCTATTCACCACTTAGGAAGTCCACTTTACCTAAGACCACCAATTAAACAACACAGCGCAAGTAACTTTCACAAACTCCGAAGAACTTCGTTGGGGAATTCTTAATACATTTCGCGGTACACAAATTCCAATCAAGTTTCGCTAGTCATGTGTATTTTCACGCAGGTGAGATTTGCTTTAAGGTAAACGCGTATAAGGGTTCGGGTATGGACAACCCTGTATTCCGATCATCTGACAAACAAAACACAGACGTAGTGAAGTTTAGTATCCACAAACAGTGCGTAATGATGAGGAGTTATTATTCGTTCAAACACTGTGGGCTTATTATTCATTCAAAGTTCGAAAGCTTATTTATAATTCATTCAAATACCTGTTCCATTACCTACTGTGGACAGATTATAGTTATGAAAAGTGAACAGCAGTCGGTATTAAGTAGCCACAACTGACATATAAAGACTAAGTTCTTAGCAAAGTAACTAAGTAACAAACAAAATATACAATCAAATAAATGACAAAAACACTTATCTAAAAAACAGTTCATTCGAAGTCATTATTCAGAATGACGTAGGTCTACGGCGCAATGATCGTGTTGCGAGAAAACTTCAATCAGGTGGATGAGACCTAACCTTAATAAGATGCTACCATGCACAAAGTAAGCATCGGGTTGTTATTATTATTAGTATTACTAACTGCAATTAAATTGTCACTAAGTTGCAGTAGTCCTTACACTAGTGTAGACAAAACGAATGAGAATAAATATAGATAAACGAAACAATAGAAAAAACAGAGTACAAACGATAAAAAACATAGTACATAGTAAATACAAGTACACATTTTAAGCTTATGGTTCCGTGCATCATAATTCATTGTTAATAAAAATCCAACTAGATGCAAATATATGCAGATATTTATTACATACATACACACAGCCACACATTACAAAACCCACACATACACACACCCACACATACATACACCCACACATTACACAAACCACACATACACACACCCACACAATACAAAACCCTCACATAGACACAACCAAACATTACAAAACCCACACATACACACAACCCACACATTACAAAACCCACACATACACACACCCAACCACACATTACAAAACTCACACATACACACACCCACACATTACAAAACTCACACATACACACACCCACACATTACAAAACCCACACATATACACACACACACACACACACAAACATTAAAAAACCCACACATACACACATTATAAACCATCATTTAATGTATACACATTGTACCCCAGGTAGTTATAAAATCACAAGCTGATAATTCAATAGTCGCAACAGTAGAAAATGGAGGAATGTACTTAAGTGTAAAGGTAACTGTACTGTGAACATTTGACACAAATGCATGTAGTATTACTTTGTAAAGGAACAAGCTGAATAAATAAATATATTAAAAAAACATAGAGACACCCAGATATTAAATCCCGCCCCCCCACAAAAATACATTGAAAAACCCACACATTACAAGACCCACACCTAAACAACCCCAAAAATTACAAAACCCACACATGCACACACACACACACACATTACAAAACCAACACATTACAAGACCCACACATACACACCCCCACACATTACAAGATCCACACATACACACCCCCACACATTACTATACCCACACACACACACACACACACACACATTACAAAACCAACACATTACAAGACCCACACATACACACCCCCACACATTACAAGATCCACACATACACACCCCCACACATTACAA
>Ga0123355_10018657_pt1 | contig 11018 bp, 10 predicted proteins | sample TergutEmb28metaG_3_FD_89872 | JGI IMG/M metagenome (GOLD analysis project Ga0123355, IMG submission 89872) | Embiratermes neotenicus P1 segment gut microbial communities from Petit-Saut dam, French Guiana - Emb289 P1 | ecosystem: Host-associated > Arthropoda: Insects > Digestive system > Gut ...
AAAAGAATAAACATAATTTTTTAAACCCCCCCCCCCCCCCAAAAAAAAAAAAAAATCTTTCTTAGTTCGCTGAAACTCTTGGACAGGCAGTAGGCAGGTTTGCGAAATATTTTATAGAACACTGGGCTTACTTGGAAAAAGACTGCAAATAGCACAACTTTGCTGTTTGGGAAAGAAAATATGCTATAAAGCATGATACACTGTGGTCATTGGAAAGCTGCCCTGCCGCCTTTGCGGGCTAGGAAGAGGCTACTCTCGTCTACACGGAAGATCTTGAAGAGAAATTTACCATGTAGAAGGTCTTGGTTTGTTCAGGCCGCTACACTTTCCAATCTACACTGCCCGAATAGCATGTGTGTTTGCCATCTGAGCGGCTGAACGGTTTTCAGGTAGGTCTCAAAAAATTGCACTCTGCATTTGAAATCGATCCGCAACATCAGCGAAAGTGTGGAATATATGAAAAAAATTCCACACCAAAATAAAGGAAATAAAGGGCCGATAAAGGGCATAGTATTTCTCTCAGTGCAGTCAGAAAATAATCCTAAAACACACAGAAAAAGCTGGATTTTTAACTAGTGTATTGCTTCAGTGGAAAGTGAAGAAGAACACAGCGAATTCTCATCAAAACAAAATTACATTCTCGTTGCCAGTCCCGTTGTAGGCGTAGACTGCACACTGTGAGACGCGGTAGCAGCCCTCAGAAATTCCATTGCTATTTTGCCGGTCCAGGAATCAGAGGAGTTGGAATACCACTGGATTTACAATACTGTTCGCTGTTCAGACTTTGTGTCTCCTGGCTGGATTATTTGGACTATTGCCAGTTTTATGAAAGTCAACATTAGTGCATTAATCCTCACGGGAAGCAAATATGGCCGATTGCGGTGGCCAATTGGTCATGGACTCTATATGCACTCTACGCAGTAAATATGAGTCTTTATTAATGCCGTCAATACACTGACGTCTTTATCAACTTTACACTTTCGGTGCAATATATTTTTTATCAATAATCTGCGGTTCAAATACTGACGTCTTCCAAACGTGTCCTTTTGAGGAAAATATTGTGTTGTTTTTATTTTGGACCTTGCAATGGATAAAGTACACTAGGAAAGAAGTTGGTGAAAGAATGCTTCCTCAAAAACCATTATTTTACTTGTAATTTCTTCCCAGAGACTTAGTCTTAAGGGTACACATCTTAATTCCTCTTCATTGTTACAAACAATTATTCGTACACGGAATATTTTTATTTTAGTGTTTGAATGGTAATCATTTGTTTGAATTTCCCACATCGCTGTATCTCCATCAGCATCCATAAATCACAACGTAAGCTTATCAATAGGCTACCTTTGGCGGAATTGGTCAAATGCTAGACTCACTCTCCGAGGTCAATGAAGCGGCACTGCAAAAGATTAAAACCGGACTGCCGTAGAACGGTCAGTATTTATTGATAGGATCGGAAATATTTTTAAATCCATAAATTCGCAAAACTTATATTGGAGCAGCCTAGTTTTTAGTGGGTTAATTCCAGTATTTGACTTAGCAATACGTGCAGAGACGCTGTTCCGTGATTTTTTTAGCATGCCACAGCGAAATTATTTGTGATCAATGTACCTAATTCATTTCCGTGCCCTGTGTCACAACCGGTCATTATCACCCTGAATTCACACCCTTGAAGCAATTTTTTTGTTCACTGAACATAACCAGTTATAAGCTTCGCTGCAGTTAGCTGGGTTACCAAAATACCATGAACTTAGTTGTGCACTTCAAGGCATACATGGTACTTTTCTCCTACACGTAAAAATGTTGGGGTACGACTGGCCAGGAGTCACAGTGCCTTACAGTAGGTGAGGCGACAGATTGGCTTTACAGATCAGCGTTCTCGCGTCCTTATGATCCAGACAACGGAAAATTAATTTCAGGCGCTATGTAAAGTAAAGGTAAAAACTGACCCTCTAACTATTCTACTGCTATGAGGGCACAGGAGGGGAGTAGAGGTGTAACTCTTTCTTTATCCTCGGCGGTGATGGGAGTGAGTTGTTAACGTCGCACCCCGGTCGCTTGACCTCCGGGAATGATGCTGTACCCGTTCTACAGGAGGCTGGGTGGTCCCCGGGGCCAGTCCGGACAAACGCGGAAGATCTCACTCCCACTGGGATTCGATCCTCTTACCCTCCAGACCCTAACGAGTCGCTATACCGACTACGCTATCCCGACTCAATTTAGGCGCTCTGTACAAAGTAACTTCAGAGTCATTCTGTGGAAGTTCTGTTCGTTTGCTGTCTGTGACCTAGTATCGTCATGTAATCGGGTCGACATATTGCTCGCTTAGTGGTGTATCTTACTACGCTTTCCTTGCGTTAGGGAAGCATTTTTTTTTTTTCATGTTATTACATCGAGGCGCAGAATGGGTACCTCTGCTAGTAAGGCGTTTGATTATGTATTTACATAAGTCGCAAGACACTCATTGTAAAAAGCTGAAGTGTGTTAATTGCCGTCTGGAGTTTTTGCCAAAAGTTATTTAAAACCATTGAATATTAACGGAAGTTGGCAATTCCCTGTGACCGATAGGGTACAAAAATGAAATTAGGTGCCCGACAAGCCGTCTCTAACGTCAGCAATACCATCATAATTACTGTTCCATTTAGTCACATGAAAAGTAAATTTAGGCGCTAGGAATTCCATTTGGTGATGTGATCTAGAATTATTAAAGGATTTTAAGAAGGTGGAAGTAATGAACTAAATATTTTGTTTTATGGTGATATATATATATATATATCTGGAAGTCGTGTAGGAATAGCTTAGCCTTGCGGATTTAAATGTAATGTCTAATCCCTCGAAACCCTGAATAAGACGGCATGGATGACCGCAGTTTTGTGAATAATTTAGGAAAAATTTAAATAGATTATTCCTACGATAAATATACACTTTTGCAACAAATATAGCTGTATGTTGAAAATATGTCATTCTTAACACGATTTCTTGCCACCATACTTTTTCCAGACATGCTTGGATGGCCCTGTCCTTGTAATGTTTTGATGTCTGTTGCCAGGAGCGACGCCCGCCTGAAAGACAATCGTTACCCTATTGTGTTGTAGTACAGTGATTGTGTCGTTAATGCGTGTGCTTTCAGAAATAAGCGTCAATATTAGTGAGGGTGTAGTTTGTGTTAAGACATAACATTGATCTCACCAGAAACAGTCATTCCATTTATCATCATCATCATCGCCATCTTATATACGGACGAGGAAAATTTGCAATTCCGTTTGCGCGTTGTCCATGCCGAGGGCCCATTCTACCTCCTCGCCCACCCTACATAATAGGCCTACACGAACTGAGATGTTTGTCAGATTTTGAACTCTTACGGCAGTTACGGCGTGAACACCAACTTTAGTGGAACGAAGGCTGAAAGCTATGAACAACAGCAAATAAATTTTCTAGATTGGATTTGGACGCTGCCTTTATGAGCACGAACGAAATAATGATCTACGAACTTTGAAATTAGAAGAAAGAGTTAAAAAAAAAGATTCCCAGACAAGAAACCTCAAAGAATTTTAACATGGAACTGATTAGACACAAAGATGCAGGACGTCGAATTCCTGCTTAGTCAGAAAGAACGAAGGCCTGCGCTGTACATAAGGTTGTTGCTGGTGATTTTTTTTGTCTTCTTTCTTATCTTTGAAATTTTAATTTCAAGTCTGCTTCCTTCTCCTCCTTATTTTCCTTATTGTAAAACTGGTAATTTTATTCGATGTTAATATTTTATCATTTATAATTATTAACCATTTTTTACATTTTGTATTATGCGAGTCACACAATATTGAGCATTTACTCATTTGAATAATAGTGATACAGAAAACTTTACGTGAATGTAGCAAATGTGTGAATTTAAACGATTAGAAGGAGATGGGGGCACAAGACGAAAAAGAGTAGAGACACATGTCTACTTGTCTTCACATTTGGTGTAAAACACAGAATCAAGTACTGTTAATGCCAGTCACAATCAAAGGTAAGCAAATGATTTTCAGTCCTAGGCGTACCTGGGGTGTTATGGTGCCCTGCAAATGGCAGAATATTGCCCTCGTGAACAGAAGTCCCGAAACACATTACCACATCGCTCATGGACTTTAAGAACAGTCACTTTGGTTTATGTGATTTTTACTCAAGGGTTTTTTGACTTCCCAACGAAGGGGACGATTTTAAGAAGCAACAAAACTTTCCTGTAAGATACAATGAGACACGTCAGTTATAGGCACAAGAATCAGCCTTGGACTGAAGCGCCGCGCCGTAGAAGGCTTAGTACCTGGGCGAATGAAGGCAAATGTAACTTATTTTTAACCTCAACACCAGATTGGAATAAGAAAATTTGAAACGTGAAGAGGTTAAATGTCTTGCTCTGAATTGTTGGTGCCTACCGAAGGGTCTGTAAGGTCCAGATGAGGACAAGTTAAAGGAGCATTGTAGTGAAAGTAAAGGAGTCCACATTGTGCGAACATTCTTCCTTATTTATTTTGTAATAGAATTGAGAGAAGACACAATGTGGAACTGTTCGCCCTTATTGGTTTTATACTAAAGTTAAGAGAATGTATATAGTGTGGAAATGTGTGTAGTTTAATATTGGTTAATTAGTGAAATTAGGAGAATATGCGTCATGGAAAAGTTTGTCGTTAGTGATTAAAAAATCTACAAGTATTATCATGTAACTTCAGGGAAGGCATTACGAAGTGCTAGAATAAATATATATTATAAAATTAATTATATAGGTCAGCACTGCCTTTTTTATTCATATATAAGACTACATGGGTCGAAACATGTAGTCTTATATATTAATAAAAAAAGGTAGTGCTGACGTATATAATTAATTTTATTATATATTATCATGCACTCTATTATCCAAAACACACCCAGAACTGTATTTCCACAATGTCGACATTACTAACGGGTATCGCATATTACACCGAATTTTAATACCTGAAGAAAGATCGAGCAGCACGCACGTGTCTTCCTCGATGTGCTATTTTAGTGACAGGCGCCAAGTTTGTGTTGCACTCATCGCAATGTGAATGATTAGAATCTTCATATATATTGGTGGATGTTATTTTTAAATGTTTTCTCTTTATAAATATATACAAATCGCTACCCTCCATTATTCATCCACCAGCTTCATAAATCTTAAACCACAGCCCAAGATTCTAGAACAAAATTTGGCTTTGGCATTGCTAGAAACGTCTTGCTGTTGAATGGATACCTTGTGTCCTTTTACCTGGGTTAAAGCAGCAAGAGCGTGGGCTAACCACTTACTTCCATCTACTACCTTGGTCAAGAATGAGTGGAGCTCTACCCCTGCTGTCCGTATACGCCTTCACAGCCTGCACAGGAATGACTACGTTTTTCCATTCCTAGAAACTTTTGTAATTTTATTTCTGTTCAAGGTAAACTTTCGTTTGAGTCAATTCTGTTTTGATTAGGACTACTTTTTCGTGGGTCACTTCGGCTAAATAGAACTTATGTTGCAATTGGAAGGTCTGATTCGACTGTCTGGAGCGCTGGGCTTTGTTATGTCTGCCTATAATACAGTCATGCATAGTCATCGGATATTTATTCCCGTCAGCTCTCGTGTGACTGATTGTCTGCAAGCTGAAGTAGAAGTATTTTAAGACTGCGAAGTGTAGCTGAAAAAATAAAATAGAATGCTTTTTGTTTGCATTTGGTTGGCGTTTTCAGTGTGTATAACTGGCGATTCTCCAGTAACGGAAGGGCTAAAAACTTTTTACCCTATCCTTCTCTGTCTTCTTAAAACAACATATATAGACAGTCGAAGGACGGGTTCAGTATTCTTCTACGAAACACTTCCCGCCCTCGCTAGAACTATTTCCAGCCTGCCCTCCCAAATGTTTCCATTTTTAATGACACTTCCATTTCTGTTGACAGTTTTATGGTCATAACTTCAAAGATCGCTTTCAGCGTTCGAGGCCTTGGCCCTCATTCAGTAAACACACGTAGCGGCCGTAATAATACAGCGACCTCGGGATCTAACTTGTGGCTATTGTTGGCCCAGTAATTCTTGGCCATTGGGATGACAGAACGGAGAGGACCCCTCCCCCCGGCTGTTCAGGTCGCGCAGTGGTCCAGATGAGCGGTCAGCTGTGTAGAATACATAGACATAGAGTGGAATGCGGGTTTCAATGTCAAAGTAAGATTTTTTTTCCTTGTCTGCCTTCTCAGTTTCACGTTTTACACAATCACAATTTGCGTGCCCATTAAATAAACCTATAATGACTGAAGGTACAGTTTACAACTCCTGATGATCAAAATTTTTACTATTATCGTCCGTTTCATCACTTCTGCTGCTGTCTTCAACTCCATCTTGAATTACCATCCTTTTGATTTACTACTCAACTTCCAGTGCATAATACTTTTTTGTGCGCCTTCTATTATATAACGACAAGCATTTTCTCCCCCGTCTGCTGCCATCTCTGCAGGTCTCTGCCGACATAGTTCTTCAACATCTGTAACTTTAAAAGCGGTACTTGTGCCAGCAAACCTGCGTTTTCACGTCAGCCCAAATAGGCCCAGTCAGCTTGATTTGTAGAAATGAAGTCTCAATTTTTATGACCACATTCAGTGTGTAGTCTGTCTGGTCGATGACGTGATTTTTTATTTGCGCTAATTTGTTGTAACCACATCATATAGTTGTGCGACTACATAAAATGAAGTCGAACGCAACTAACGTTGTTTTATTATTTTTGAAAACGCACAGCTGCATGTTTCGGCTATGTCCAAACCATCATCAGGCTGTCCAGCAAACTATGAGATCTTATTCGTGTATCAAATGAGCACATGGTAAAATTAAAAGACAGCTCTGTTATAATTTCTCATTCGTGATACGTTCAAATGTTTTTTTTTTTTCCTCCCGAGGCATGCTTTCTCGGTGCAAGCAAACGTAAACTTACACATTTACACAATTGCGCACACGCGCACGCGCACGCACACGCACGCGCACGCGCACAGACACTTTTTGTTTATAATGGGCCATATTGTAATTGAATGTGGGCCGCGTAGCTCAGTCGGTATAGCGACTGACTACGGGCTGGACGGTCCGGGATCGAATCCCAGTGGGGACGAGATTTTCCGCCCGTCCAGACCGGCCCTGGGGCTCACCCAGCCTCCTGTAAAATGGGTACCGGGTCTTTCCCGGGGGTAAAGTGCGGCGGGGGCGTGCTGCTGACCACTCACTCCCTTCTAGTGCCGCGGTCATGGAAGAGTAGAGCTATACCTCTACCCACCCTCTGGGCCACACCGGGCCTGTAACGGGATCATATTAGCTTTTTTATTGTAACTGAATGTATTAGTGTTAAAGAATGATGCTTTATCGCCGTTTCAAGATTATTGCAGTTTGGCAGTAAGACTATGTCCTGTGTGAGCAGAAGATTGCAATAGGCATGGGTCAGAGCAATAATGAAAGTAAATTTTACAGAGTCTACTTGTAACTCCCGCGCACACACACACACACACACACACACACACGTGTCAGAGAAAATTAACTGAAGTCTCCCGTCTTTTCAGGTGTCGGCAAAAGTGCACCTTCCAGCCCAACCCCGTCCGTTGACTCTGGGCAGCAAAGTGGACTTGGAAGTCGATCGCAGAGTAGTAAGTTTTTACCCTGCCTGTTGATATGCGTAAATTTTTTATTACATTTGTGTATTAGTGTCGCTTTGACTGCAAGCAGTTTGTATGAAGGTTGCGATGGTGATTTATTATTATTATTATTATTATTATTATTTGTTACTAACTTTCTGCAGGATGTTTACAATTATACACTTTAAACAAACAGCGGTATGGAGTAACAGAGGAAAATATCTTTCCTGTTGGCACGGGTTTACATCGGAAAAGAACCGAGCCTTCGGCGGCAGCTCTTTGAGAGTCTCAAAGCTCGCAAGCCACATATTATTGCTCTAATTTATTCTAGTAATTCCGCTAAAATCCGAAGCAGTGGACGTCCCGTCCTGATAAATACATAACTAACCTCATAATAACATCACTTCTTAACTCAATCTTGAATTTATTTTCTTCTTCATTTTCAGCAGAAGAGCTGCTTGGAGTCACGGCTGTAGAACTGGTCAAGAAGGAAGGTTCCAGCCTTGGAATAGTCATATCCGGTAAGTACGGCATTTGGCAATTAAGTTATGAATTGCGAGCTTTGATATCAGCACTTGGTATCTGTGAATATCACCATCTTCTGGGACATGCGTGATGTAGACGGTAGCGCAGTTCGTTGAGGCACTTCACTACATGCCGGAGGTCGCGGGTTCCGTTCCCGTTGGGGCCCTTAGAATTTTTCATTGACTTAATCCCTCCGGCCTAACTGTGGCCCTGAGGTCGACTCAACCTCTATCAGAAATGTCTACCACTAGTATCTCCTGGGGGGGGGGGTAAAGGCGGCCGGTGCGTAGGGCTGGCAACCTTGTCACCTTCATGAGCCTCCACTTCCTAGGGATTGTTCTACCTTTCTGGTTTCTAGCGACAGAGTTTAGGTTAGTTATCAACGTTATCCTCCAAACCCCTGAACATTGAATTCTAGAACCTATCTGGCGACTTTCATGTGGCGTAAAAGTACTCTATTTGGGGCATTTCACGCACAGATATGAATCGCTGTCTGCTCGAGAGTTTAGAGCAAACCCGTTTAAGGAGACTAGGCGGCGTAAGTTCTTCCAGAACGTTTTGTTACATAAGCCTATTACCCAGTTAGCCTCGAAAAAGAGAATAAATCCGTGTACGGGAAAATAAAAGTAGATGTTTTCTCGCTAGAGCACTCGGTAATGATTAGACTGTATGGTCCGAAGGTCTGGTTTTGAGTAGATTAAAAGGGCTGGCCTTAAACGACCTTTGCAGTGTGACTGTCTTCGATCTGGCCTTCGTATTCTCTACTCGTACTTCACTCCTGTCTCACTTTTCTGTAACAACACTCTTGGAATTTAGTTGGGATGAAAGTAACACATGGCTAGTTAAGGAAAGACACAATATAAACAGTTGGTCAAATGGCACTTGCTCTCAAATTTAACGAAAACGTCCTTGGTCTGAGGATATTTTTACACCTAATGGGTACGTCAGTTCCGAGCTGACGTGTACGGTTCGAACGTGTAACGTATTCGAAAATTGTAGGCCTGTATGCCGATCAATTTGACAATTGTTTACGTATTTTTCCGATCTTCTTCACTCCCGTTTATTTGCATAAACGCAGGTCACGGTACTTTTTATGTCTGCCCGCAGAATAGGGTTGGTCTTGTTAAAGTTAAAGGATTCTTGTTTCGGAAGAGGCGTTGCAAAGTTCATTTTCCGTAGTTCTGCGAACTTTTCCTCCCTCAGATTCCTGTCCGGTGAAGCTGAGTTATTATTTGCCTTATAGCTGTTGTCCCAGCACGTTGATAATGAAGAATTAATTGAATTATTCTCCTGAGGCGATGTATAAATAAGAAATGACGAAGAAGCCAAACAAATTGCCGTTTTCAGATTCACATCACTACTCGTCAGTCATTTTTTAACTTTATAGATCATTCCCATAATTTTCTGTCCAGTAAGTTTTAACGGAATATTCTCCAGATTATTATTTCTAATTTATTTTTTCTTAGAAAGTAACGTCTCATATGTGAATCAGCTTCTTTTATATTCTTTTGGCGCTTGTTTCATATTCTTTTGGCGCTTCTTTCATATTCTTTTGGCGCTTCTTTCATATTCTTTTGGCTCTTCTTTCGTATTCTTTTGGCGCTTCTTTCATATTCTTTTGGCGCTTCTTTCATATTCTTTTGGTTCTGTTGTGTTTCATTGTATATACTGTATATATATGATTGTATGTTTTGTATGCTTCTATTTAGTTTTGTATATTATGTACATTTCTTATTATGTTTATGTATTCTTATTATTATATACGTTCCGTTCTAGGTATTGTGTTTCCTTGTTTTGTTCCGTGTATTGTTTGTGTGTAAATGTGTACCGTGCTACTGCCACCGGTTGTCTACCCAATTTTAGTTAACGAATATGTCATATCATATATAAATGTAGCGACAGCTGTTGACTTTCATGGAAACACTGCTGTCATGGATCTCTTGAGGCATTTCGACTTCGAATATTAATACATACGCTGACAGTATCGGGTGTTCAGTTCAGTTCAAACTCGGAATTCTTGCCAGAATTGCTTCTAGTTTTAAAAACACTTGTTCCCCGATCCTTCATATAGCAATATTCACTGTATTCTTCGTGCGAAAGCAAGGAAGGAAGGGCATTTTTTTCTCTCCCTCCCCTAAAAACTGTAGGCTACCTTGGTGGTGCTTAGTCGAATTGTCTTTACGTTTTACATTTTCTTCGTGCTTGGTCGTTTGTTCGGGATCAACCAAGCAAGTGGTGTCTTTTTTTAGTCGGGATCTAAAATTGCATTTAAAAAATTACGTAATGCTCATGAAATGTCAATTTGTCTTAACACACAATTCGCCAAACTGAGTTCTCCGCATTACTAGACAGATGGGTTACAAACAGACCGTCTGTCACAATGATTTGTCCACAAAAATTCTTTATTTTTACATTTTCATTAAAACATAACATGCTTAGATGTTGATCTTTTGAGGATCGATCAAGTTTTTCTGTCTCCTGTAAAGATGTTTATCCGTGGGGTACGACAACTAGCCTCATCACACATACAGCAAAGATAGTAACAAAGATACTTAGAAGAAGGATTGAAAAGAAAATTGAGGAAGTACTTGGAGAAGATCAGTTTGGATTTAGAAGAGGAAAAGGAACTAGAGAAGCAATTGGGATGCTGAGAATAATATCAGAACGAACCTTGGAGATAGATGAGGATCTATGTGTTTGCTTCATAGACTGGAAGCAGGCGTTTGACAGAGTCAACCGGACCAAATTAATGCAGATCCTAAAGGGAACTGGTATTGACTGGCGTGAAAGAAGATTGATTAGCAACTTGTACATGGCCCAGAGTGTTAGAGTACGACTGAACCATGGGGAGACAAGAAGTG
>Ga0123355_10018658_pt1 | contig 11017 bp, 4 predicted proteins | sample TergutEmb28metaG_3_FD_89872 | JGI IMG/M metagenome (GOLD analysis project Ga0123355, IMG submission 89872) | Embiratermes neotenicus P1 segment gut microbial communities from Petit-Saut dam, French Guiana - Emb289 P1 | ecosystem: Host-associated > Arthropoda: Insects > Digestive system > Gut ...
TGGCCATTATCTCCGTAACCGTTCAACTTTGGATATAGGTGTTTTGGGTTATATCAGTATAGTTTGACCTAAGGAACACTCTCCCGAAGTCTGGCACATTCCTCCTGGGACACCCTGTATATACTCAATAAAGTCTTCTCAGCTGTCTGCCCAAAAAGACTTTATCTAGTTCTGTCGTTGCGAAAACTTCAAGACATTTATTAAATAAATACCTTCATAACAGTAAGCATAACCATGTAAAGACTACATTGGTGTTTATAAAACTGTCTGCTAATCCTACAGTGCTCAGTCCACAGATAAACACCCAGTGACACATCTGTTCCTAAAACTCAGATTCTTGGTAAGTAATTAACTAATTTCTGTTCATATTGTACACTTTTTATTTTATTCTGGAGCAAAGGACTGTGGAGCTTCTACAATAAATATGGGAAAGAATAGTTGGTATAGTGAGTAAGGAGCAGGCTGGACCACTGAGGAATTGTGGTTTGACTGGCAGCAGAGGTAAAAGATTTCTTCCTTTCTCAAGTGTTCATGGTAATTCTCAGGCCCACCTCCCCTCCTATTCACTGGGTCTCCAGGCTCTGTTCCAAGTAAAGAAGCAGCCAAGGCATGAAGCTGACCACTCACCTCAAAGTAGTGCCTAAGTTAAGAAGAACAGAGCTATGATGCCTTGACCCACACATGCCTTCACAGTGTGCACAGCACCAACTTTAACTTTATCTGTTTACAAGTGTCTGTATATTGTCATAACTTTCCTGTTCCCAGACAATGAGATGGTAAATTGCATATGCCATTGCTATATCTTAATCAAGGAATCTCACCTCATTATTCCTGAATAAATCCAGCAACCGCCCATAAGTGGATGATGACTCACATGTTTCTGAAATGATAATACATTTTTATACATAAAAATTGGGAACTGTAACACCAATACACAAGTAAATTGTTTGGGGCATTAAACACAACAATGGGTGACAAGGGTAGGGCAAAGAACATTAATTAAGGAAGCAAAACATAAATACATACAAATGCAGAGTTATTTAGCTTTATGATATTGCCTACCATCTAGTGTTCCAAAAATGGAAAAGTACAAAGGAGTAAACATAACACCTTGGAAACTGGTTGTTTCCAAAACACTGCTTACTTTTTCTATTTCTGCATTTCTGAACACTATGATAAAGAAAAAATCCAGAATCTAAGGAGTGTTAAATGTCATATATGACAGTCAGACCCTACAGAAATGAACAGCATACATCTTCATATCAGTATGGTTACAAACCATCAACAGAAGCGTATCTTTGGTTCTGAATGTTTAGGCATGTCGTCTGTTGACGATCTTCTAATATTTCATTGTGTATTTCAGTCACCACCTTCAGAGTGAAGAAAATAGAAGTAAGAACTGAGACAATAGTTGTGTGTGTGTTTCATGATGGTGGTAGCAGTAGCAGTGGTGGTAGGAGTGAGGGTGTGGCATGAATATGTGATCCAGTGGGTAGAAGCCACATGATTAAAAAAAACTGGATAGAATAAAAGAAGTAAAGACAGACTTTGCTCTGTTTGCATCCATCTTCATGCCTGAAGATTTGGGGATGTGTGATTATTTTGATGGCTTCCCTGATGATGTGGGGAATGTACGTGTAGATATCAGGTGGAGCTGCAGTTTTATCAAATTCCATACATACAGAAACCTGAGTTACAAGCCAATAAAACCAGCAAGAGAATTAATGCACACACTAACAGGAACTATAGACACAAAAGAGTTGCTTACCATTACTTGCACTTTTACAGGTCAAATACATTCCAAACAAAAAATTCAAATAATTGCACTTCTTAACCAATTTACATTAATATTTTTATGGTGTACACTATTGTGTTTATTCGGTCAAAGAGGAAATAACAATACCGAATCCCCAGCTGTATTTATAATCCAGAAAATATAAAGTACAAGACTGTAACAATACCGTCACTTAATGGAATGTAGCTACATGTTTCTGCTACATACTATAGCTATTTTCAACCCTTTTCAGAAATCCTACATTAAAATATCACAAAGTAACACCAATTGCAAATACAAATGCATTCTCTTATCAAACATCTATTGCAGTTTCCAGTATTTTCAGGTCATATATACATATATTCAATAAACTAAATGGATATCTGTCTTGTTCACTAATGAGACATATTTCTACTTCAGTACTCACAAAGCCAAGAGGGATTCTGGAAATAAGTTGAAATATTCCTGCTGCATTTGGATGAAACATACTAGTAGCATTTTCAGCATGGAGATGAGACTGCATAAATAGGGATGGATGCTAACTGACTCTCGTATAAACTGTGCAGTTCTGGTACCATTCAGTACAACTAAAACCTATCTGTGGCACTGCTGTGGCAAGGTAGATGGTACAGTTGCACATCTTACTCAGTAAATGCACTGGCAGACTTGTGTGTATACCAGTACAATTGACTTGAGCACATACCTAGTAGAGGCGATATTACAGCACAGCTTAAAGATGGCATAATAGCTGAAGAATCCATTCAAACAGGAGCAGGGACTTCAAATCTCATAACAGCAAAATATACACAACCCGTTACTGTCATGCTTCAAAAGCTGCAAACAAAGATTAAAAAAAAGCACCATGGGCAATGCAGTGACAGCATCATACTGCTGCATAAAAATGTGCATCCCCATATCACCCACAGAGTTATGGACCAACCGAATTCCATGTGCTGGGAGGTGTTCAAACACACTGCATACAGTCCAAGTCTTATTGCTAAGTGATTTGCACTTCTTGTAGACCATTAACCCTTTGGCGCCAGAATGATTTTTTTTTTTTAATTTTAGCACATCCTGTATACAAAATGTGAATAAAACAGGAACCAAATACGCTAGATTTATGAAACAAACTGCATTTTGAAGAGGAAGAAACGGAGAGTATATACCATGTTTAAGATATTCAGTACCTATATTTGTTGATAAATATATAAAATGCAACGTTTAGAGGTTAGCTTTGCGGTATGACCACCATAGTCTTCGTTAGGCATCAAAGGGTTAAAGAAGCCCTCAGAGCCTCAAGGGACATACATTCATGTTTGGAAGATGATTTACAGGAGGCTGTGGTAGTGATTTAGTCAGCACCCCAAGAAATTCTTTGGAGACCAGACACATTGACCTTTGTGTCAACGGACTCTGATCAAAATGTTTGCGGTGATTTTTTTTTACTGTTGCAGTACCTTCACCCACAATCACCCTCAAAAGGACTTCTGCTGTACATACTTCATATTAAAATTTTTGCATCATTAATTACCAGATTAGAAGTGGAAATCAAACAAAATAAATGAATTAGTTTTGTTTCCCAGTCTCAACATCCAGCATTTAATACTAACCTCTTAAATCCCTTTCATTAATATACTTACATGAAACACAGTGCAAGGCTAAAGTTAGATGACTTTGCTATACAACTAGTATACTGAAGTTGCACTTCTGTAAATCTAATTACAGTGTCATCGCACTCACCAGAAATGTGTGTGAGACCATCACATGACTCATAACATCCAGTGAAACTCCCAACATAGCATCTTTCACACAAATGCCATCACAGGGTTTTAAATAATGATGAGTATTCAGGGAAAAGAAATTACACTTGTTTATATCTTCAAAACCGTTTATTTGCCAGCAGTGAAATTCTTTACTTTAAATGATACAAAAATTTGCTTCAAAGTATTTTCAAACCAATGTAAGAATACTAAATGCTAGATCTGAGCCACAAATGTATAAATAACCAATAAATGCACCTTTAATATTCTACAATGTATTTATTCAAAATACTTTCACCAACATGTTTCTGCCAGTATTCCAGCCCTCTTCAGGGTGATGTTCTTATTACCAGAATACAATTGTGGTTAACTGTGTCACCATCACTCTATAATAATTAAAATTATATAATTTAGGTTAAAATTATTTAAGTACTATAAATATTTGTTAACACAGGATAATAATTAAAATTATAGGAGTTAAAATTGTTTAATGTTTTAATAATTAGCCATTCTTAACCTACATTTATATTACTTAATTTTAACCAAAATTATATAATTTTAATTATTAAGGAGTGTTGGTGACACTGTTAACAACAACAGTATTCTTGTAATAATAACATCACCCTGTAGAAGGCTTGAATACCAGCCAAAACATGTTGGTAAGAATATTGTGAATAAATACATCATAGAATATTACAGTGCATTTGTTGGTTACTTATATATTTGTGGATCTGATTAATGCAAGGCAGATGGAACATTATTAAAAAAGAAAAGTTAGATCTGAGGCTTTCAAAGTGGCTGGTGTGGAATACTCGAGACTTCTGGGATGTTATGCTGTGCTGACGGGTACGTAGTCACCACATGTCACAGGAACATAATTCCTTCATCTTCAGCTCAATAAGTCCAAGAACAGTCACTTTTCTTGGAATGCTTGAACCTAAATGTGTAGGCACTATAATCCTTTGAAGGGTTCATAACTCTTCAGCCACTGCCACGGTGCAAACCCCACAGATGACTTGAATCAATCCAGACTACATGTGTTTTGAGCAGTAAACATAGTTTACACAATGCCAGTACAAAACAGAAGATCCATATACAAACATAAGTCTTAAAAAAAATTTAAACTTTGCATATGTTTACATTTAATGTGGGCTGCAATGTTAGACTTCCGTTTTGATTTCTTAGGACAATATGGGCACTGAAATCGAGGTTCCTTTCCACACTCCATATTTCTATGCCGTACAAAACTACTCTGATGAACGTAATGTTTTCCACAAGCTGAACATCTGTAACGTTCATTTCCAGCAGTCCTGCCTGAACAAAATCTTAGTTGTGGCTGAGTTCCAAGTTCACTCTGAAAATAAAAGAAGGAAAAAAAAAAAATGTGAGATTCAAGCTTTATATATTGAAAAATGTTATTGTTTATTCAGACAGTCATAATTAGATCTACTCCATGCTTTAGCAACAGTCACCTTCACCTATCCATCCTATTAACCCACAAAATTGACAGGTTCCAGGAATGCAAGTTATTACATACTTTTAAAGTTTTGGTGACCAGACTAAAATTTGGTCCTTAATGATTCATGGCAGTTACCAACTGAGAAATGAACATCATGGCAAACTGGGTAGCATTGCTGTTTCACATAAAGGAATGCCTAGTTTCAAATCCTGACTTGGGGACTGACTATCAAGACACATGCTCTCTTATTGTTTGCCCAGTCCCTTGAAGCAAATGCAAGATTGGTACCCATATTATATTACATATCCTCAGGTCCATATTTCTCAAAAACCACCATTTGCTGACCACCTGTGCAATTTGACACTGCATATTCTGACTTACTTACAGCATTTTTATTTGTTAGGATTCACTGAACTTGTCACTTACTGAGATTATGTAGCACTGAATGATGGGAGAATTCGTAAATAATGAATGGGAAAGGATGTGGAAGTGGCCACAGGCTAAACTATGGTACCAATATATTTGCATGAAGGAACTGAGGAAAACAATGAATAATATCAATAAAGATGGTCACAACATCTTGCGAAAAATTAAACACTGTCGTACGTATGTCTAATGGGTAAAGCACATTTAGAAAATGGATATGAACTTGTAAAAAAATATTTGACATATTTTCATTCATGCCCAGCCAAGGATTGAATTTCAGTAATCTCAGAAAATGATAATAATTCACACCTCTTTCAGCTGGTTCATAATATCTGCTGCTGCCACATGTTCATCTTTCGAACAAACTTCTCCCACATCCATGGAAGAACATAATGGACGTTCATAAATAGACCATGAGCCTTTAAACTCTGAAACAAAAGGAACAATTTCAGTAACACTGTTATACAGAAAATAATTTAATAAATATGCTTCCAGTACTTAATCAAACTTATGTACAGTACCTCAACATTTGATATTTTAACAGTCGTGTTATTATAAGATTCAAGCGAAAAGAAAGTACTTCAGAAGCTGACAGCTGCTCAATTCATCAAAGGAATCCTCCAGTCATATTCTACAAAGGAATCCTCCAGTCATATTCTACAAACATTCAAAACAATGTGACATCTGAACCTGTAATGAGCTAGATGGTTTCACTGTTTCATCTTAGTTATTTATTTAAGATTGTTTCATGCTCCCTAATAGCTTAGAAGCCAATCGAAGCAGGACACTGCTTAATATTAATACACAGTGATACTAATGAATTTCCTCAAAATGCTGCAAAATTTTAGTCTGATAGTGATAACACAAAATACAAGCTCTGAAATAATTAAGAAATTACACATCACAAGGCAGAATGTTCTATAACATCACTTTATTAGTATGTAAGTGCATAAATTCTTCACAAACACCTGATAAGAAGTAATATAGTAAGAACAGAAACAGTTGTTTCATACTTCACATGGATAAGCCATGCTTATATTTAATGTGCGAATCAATGTTGAACTTGTGTTTTGATCGAAGTGGACAGTAAGGACACTGAAAACGAGGTTCCTGTCCACATTCTTGATTCTTATGACGCCACAAACTTCTTTGATGCGAATAATTCTTCCCACAACTTGTGCACTTGAATGGTTTCTTCCATGTTTGCTTCACATGGCCACGTTCTTCCCGCAGATCCATTCCAGATTCCTTTTGGAAAAACTGCTACAAAGAAGAAAAGAAACTAAGGCCAATTCAATATTTATGTAACAATTAACATCAATGAGACCATTTCAAGTCTCTATATATGCGAGGTATGAGGTTCTCAGAGTAGTGCTGCTACAGATCAAGTCGTCGGGAATGTGATACTGTGTTGTTGGGCAAGCAATTGGAACTAATAGCCAATGACAGTTTCACACCCCAGATGACTTGGATCTCCAATTTTTTATACACAATTCTCATTCCTACCTTTGTAAACTGATGCAGAAAAGTGTCTGATGCAACAACACAATCTGGGGAATATGCCTCTGTCATGCTCAGTAACTGTGAAGGATATCCATAATTAGACTGTTGATGAACTTCTGAAACAACCAAGAGAGTAAAATATCACAACCACACTAAGGCTGAGGACTGCTCACATAATCTGAAGCACATAATGCATTTGTTCCAGTCGAAATGTGACCTTCTGCAGCTGTTAATTAAAATTATCATCTGGGATGTAGCTGGAGACTAGCATCACATATCTAACAGTTATTGTACAACAATATAACATGTACTGTCATGATGTAGCACAGACTGGGATACAGTCAGATGATTACAAACTATGAAACTGGAATTGTGTAGGAGGAAACTTTCATATGCTCATTACAACACCTTCAAACACTACTTCATTTTATGTTCATTTTGTTTACATATTCAAAGTGCACATATGCATGGCTCAGTACAACCATTCACCTGCTTGTCTGTGATCCGTGAAAAATGAAATACGACTACTGGAAGAATGTATAATTTATAAAATCTGATGTTCTCATGGTGGATAATGTGAAACTATTCTCTTCGGGGGGTGGGGGTGCAGTTGGTTAAGGCACTGCATTACAAGCTGGAAGGTAGGGAGTTTGATTCAAGATGGGGTCAGTGGGATTCTTCATTGACTTAATCCTTCTGGCTGCAATGTATCCCTGGGGTCAGCTCAGCCTCTAACAGAAACAAGTACCACGGATGTCTCCTTGGAGTAAAGGCTGCTGGTACATTGGGCTGACAACCTTACCACCTTCATGTGCCAACTGTCTAAAAATGGTGGGAGCCTCAACCTCCTAGACCCTAAAGGCCTGCTGAGGCCTTTGCAGGAATTGCTTTACCTCTGCATTTATATTCACCAATACAAACACTGATTTCATAAAACTGCAAAATTTGGGTCTCAATTCAAAACTTAATACAACTGTACACAATTCCTTTTATGTGTTTTATACTACTGTCCTGAAGATGAGTCTTTGAGGTAAAAACATGTGGTGAAATTAAAGATATAACACTTACTAGTTGTGTTGATGGCAATTTATTTCCTTTATTATGACATCCACTGTGCCAATGACTACTGCCAATATGGTGGCAAGACTAAGGATAACAAGAAATAATACCAGTCAAGATAGAAATCCCTGACAGGATAATACCTTGCTACATCCTGCATGCAAGCTTGGAATGCTACAAACATTATGAAACACTTATGTGGATATACATCTTGACACATCACAGGAAGCTTTCATTTAACATTTGGATTACATTCCTGAAGAGCACAATGTACAGCACAGCAATAATGAATGCAGCATTGCTTCCCGTAAGAAATGATTAAAATACCCAAGAAAATAATGTTTAGTCTATGTCTGGGCAACATTCATCATTATCTTTGCCTGCTATCAACATTAAACTGCTATGTTGTTTGATGCATCATTATAACAGGAATGCTTGGACCGTGAAACTGTCACCTCCAGCACCCACTTACATTGTGCTGAAGGTAATTTTAAAAAACACATCACTCAAATGTGAGAAAAGGGTAAACTTCAGCTCTCATGGAAGTGAATATTTATAGTACTAATTAAAACACACATCTGTAAGATAGAACAATGTAAATATGATGTTCCTGGGTGATGTTATTCTTCAGTAAAAGTAATTCACAGATACACAAGAATATTGCACTAACAATATGAAATTGCTTACATGTATCACCACAGTATACTAGACTAATAAACATTTGCTGAAAATTTTTGTTTTACTTAAGTAAATAAGCCAGTGCTAATTTTAATTGCATTAATACAAATAAATACTCAGACTATTTATTAATAAAGTGATTATTTACTTCATAAATACAATTCACTGATTTGTTCACAAATGTTTACTACAAAGAACATATAATAAATAATTTACCTTATGCTTTAATGACAGTAACACAAATTACACATTTAGTGCACAGAAGATGTGTATTCTCCTTCACAGTTAAAAACAAGTAAAAATCAAATAATATATGTATGTCAGTACTGAAATTACTTTCACAAATGCTACAAATGACTGGCATCAATCATGCCAGTCTTGAACACAAATCAAATGATGACTAAGAAATTCCTTATTCTTTGGAATTACATCACTTTCACACCAAACTCTTTAAACATTCACGTCACAAGCCTTGAAAAACTGTCACACTCCTGTACTCTTGAATAATACTTGACAAACAATAATGACACTTGTCTGACTGTAAGTTCCACAGACATGAATGGGAAAAATACTGTGAATAATGAACTGGAAAGGATGTGGAAGGAATTGGGCATTACCTATTTGAAGACACCACTTAGTTAATTGACTGGTCAGACTGAGGAAAACCATAAAAACCTCTCACCAGTCCAAGATTGAAACCCAGGACCTTCCACATGTAAAGCCAGCTTGAAAATCAGTTAACTGACATTCAGCATTTTGCACTATTTTACAGTCTCTTACCATGCCAAAGAAAACAGCATGTAGGTAATGACCAACATCATAGAGCAGGGAAAGAGACAAATTTGTTGCCAGTATGAGGAAGAAGTAATTAGTGACAATGGATTGTGCACAATAAAACAAAGGCTAAGTAAAGGTAACAATAATTAAAACATACAAACAACTTCACTCTTTAAATGGATACGTTTAACATGTTTTGTAATATTGCTTTTACGTTTTGATCTGTGTGGACAATATGGACACTGAAACTTTGGCTCTTTCCCACATTCATGAGTTAAATGCCGCCACAGGCTCCTCTGGTGTAGATAGTTCTTCCCACATGTCGAGCATTTAAATAACCCTTTGTCAGCTGACCAGGTATTATAAGATCCTTTGGACAGTGAGTATGTGGTTCCTTCGGTTACATTTTCAGACATCTGCCAGCAAGACAAAGAAACAAATATAGCATCAAAAAACTACATAAAGTATTTTAATATATTCTTAACTCAATTATAGTAATTATATATTTTTGTTTCCAACTTTCATAAACAAAAAAAAATATTTTCTAACCTAAAAATTAATACATTTTAATTTGCATGCATATTCATTTATCCCTCTGATGTGTTCAAATATACAGGTTTGTAGCAATTAAGTTCAGCATTCAAGAGTAAGCATACAAATTTATACCATGTTACAACACAGATTTACTTCAAATTCCTCTTCACTAAAAATTCCAACCTTGAAAGTTCCAGTTTTCTGGGATGGAATTCTGTCAATGGGTAATGGTTCCCAAGTTTCAGTAACAACACTTACAAATGGTCAGTCACACACATTTATATTTAAACATAAACATAGTTGTGACTGATCAGTTGTAAGTGTTCTTACCGAAACTTTGAAAACACAGCAGCAGGATGAATTTTAATGCATTAAATTAATGGTTCCCAAGGTTTTCAAGAACTGTGATACTTTCATCTTCAGGGTCGGGAAGTCCAACAAGACTGCTTGACCATGAAGAAGATATTATAATCCTTAAAAATTTCACAAAATACTCATTCAACAAAACAGCATCACATCCCACAAGACTGGAATCTTTAGCAACATCATTGTGAGAACCTAAAATTTCCCAAATTCAACCTCTTCTATCTTAATCACCAAAGTTGTTTTCACTCTTACACCATCAAACCTCACCTGTGTTATGTTCCTTGATGAATGAAATGAATATTCATGACCACACCACAATTCATGGACTTCTGAAACAATGAATGCAACACAAAATTAAACAATACATTACACAATTAACAAACCTATGGTTTACATTTGAGGATTCTTGTGATAAAGAAATTTGACATTCATTAAATTAAGTCACCATTATTCAATTTAAACTATTAATCTGAATTCCATCCATCTCTGACTGCTTAGTTTTAGTACAGCAGATAATTTCTATAACTAATAATATCGAATCCAGGAAATTTGCATACATTCAGCCTGCGATTTGGGGGGGGGGGGGGGGGAAATATAAAAAAAAAAAAAAAGAAAAATATTTTGAATGTATATATATTTTAAAAAAAAAAAAAGAATTCACAACAAATTGTACTTCACAAA
>Ga0123355_10018660_pt1 | contig 11017 bp, 10 predicted proteins | sample TergutEmb28metaG_3_FD_89872 | JGI IMG/M metagenome (GOLD analysis project Ga0123355, IMG submission 89872) | Embiratermes neotenicus P1 segment gut microbial communities from Petit-Saut dam, French Guiana - Emb289 P1 | ecosystem: Host-associated > Arthropoda: Insects > Digestive system > Gut ...
AATTACAAAGGATACATAGCGACCAGCAATATATGTGGCAAGTTCACCCGAAAGCAAGCGTGAGTTTGAGCCTGTAATATATATATCTGCCTTAAATTTTACACGCAAAGAGTTGACAGCCTTCTCCCAGCCCTCAACCTCTTGAATCTCGTCAAAAAGTAAATAGAATTGCTCCTTGCTGTCACCAATTTTATTGCAAATAAAATCATGGAATGCGTTATATTCGCAAAGATGTTGATTGCCTAAATCTTCAAAATTGATAAAAATTGTGTTTGGGCTGTTTATCTCATCTCTAATCTGTTGCAAAAGCACACTTTTACCGCCACGCCTAATACCAGTCAATACTTTTATGATGTCCTTGCCGATAAAAGGGCGTATTTCGGATAAATATTTTTCGCGAATAACCATAGTTGCCAACTCCTCTCATTAACATTATACGATAGAGTATAGCCATTATCAAGTCGCATTTAGCCTTTGTGCAAGATATATCTGATGCAAATGTGCGTATTTCGATACCATCCGGACACTCTCGCTTAAATATTCTTATACTCCACCGCTCTCTTAACTAATTCAAGCAATGCCAGTTGTTCTTTTTCTGGTTGGGCATTGACCAAGTCGTAAATTTCCCTCGAAACGGTATTGTCAACATTTCCGTCAACAATCGCCTCAAAAAGCGTCTCTAAAGATAAGTTCAGAGCGCGGGCAACTTTTTCAATAGTTTCTAGAGTAGCATTTTTCTCTCCACGCTCTAATTGTCCGATGTATGTATGATGAACCCCGGACTTTTCAGCCAATCGCATTTGCGTGATTTTTGCCCGGACTCTATAGATTCTTATTCGGTCTCCAATGGTTTTTGCGATCTCACTCATAGTCTACGTACCTCCACAATTAATACTAACGATATTCATTGCTTCGATAAACAGACTATTGATATATTTAACTCTGGTGCATATACTATAGTCTGCATTTTGTGCATGATTATGACTATAATTATGATAGTGAGCCGGAAAGCAAGTGAAAACCTTGACATATTGCTTAATTATCTGTATTATATGTCCGGCGCGTAAATTTAGCGCATTAGCTAGGTAAAGTGTCGCCGTTGTCGTTTATAAGCTATGCATGGAGCCTTTAGTTTTTTAAATATGTCAAAAACTATAATCATGACAGCAGGTTCATAAATGGCAAGTATGCGGCTCTTTCTTGTCAAGAAAAAGGAGCTATAAAATGAAAAAATTAAAAATGCTTTTAGCAGTACTGCTATTGATAGCGGTTGGCATAACAAGCTTGAGTGCGTGTTCCACAGATGAAGCGGACGACTTCACTGTTGGGATACTTTCGGGTGCGCAAATTCCTGCTTTTGAACTGGGTACACCAGGTTTTCAAGATCGATTGAGAGCGCTTATGGAGGCCGAGGGGAAACAGGTGAACTTTATATATCAGAATGCGGCAGGCGACCCCGCTATGTCTACGACAATAGCCAATACTTTTGCCTCACAGCGGGTTGACCTAATATTTGCCCTTGGAACAGGTGCATCACAGCAGGCAATGCCGGTAGCGGCTAATGCAGATATACCGCTGGTGTTTGGGATAATCACCGATCCCGTTGGTGCAGGTATTGTTTCGGAGATGTCAACCGGCTCATCAAGCGCATTGCCAATGGAAACACAAGTAACTTTGTTAGAAGAATTATTGGGTAGTGAGCTAAATGCTGAGCATCGTGTTGCATTTTTGTTCACGACAGATGAGCCTAATTCTGTTGCTTCTCTGGGGCGGTTACAGGCAGTTGCGCCCGAAGATACCATTGTGCCTTTTGGGATACCGGCGAATGGACTGGCGCATCTTACACAGCTTTTTATTAATATTGCTGCAGACACGACCATCCGTGCAATCTATATTCCTCAGGACAATCAAATTACCGGTCAGATGCAGATGGTACAGAACTTAAACCGCGGTCAAAACCCTGAGCGTCGATTGCCTGTTGTAGTGGCTGATTTGCCGATTGTTGAAGGTGGAGCGGTTGCGTCTTTATCAGTTGACTTTGCGGCAAATGGTGCCGCCGCTGCGGATATAGCATTTAATATTCTTGTAAATGAAACTTGGCCGCAAACTTTTTATTCACCTACTGCTGCGTCATTGTCACTTTACATCAATGCCACAGAAGCTGAGGCTATCGGATTTGTTATTCCGGAGTCTATGGTAGAAAGAGCAGACAGGACGTTTTAAGCAATGGCAATTGACATATTTCTAACCAGCATATACGGGAGTTTGGGGCAAGGGCTGCTATACGCCCTTGTGGCCATAGGTATTTTTATGTCTTTGCGTGTCATGAAAAAACCGGACTTGACCGTTGAGGGAACATTTGCCTTTGGAAGCGTGATTGCCATGACTATGCTCAATGGCGGTGCACATTACGCAACAACGCTTATTGTTGCCCCCATAGGCGGCAGCGCTGCAGGGCTTGCTACGGCGCTTATGCACACAAAGCTGAAAATAGATGGAATCATTTCAGGCTTGCTTGTAACGATGGCATTGTTTTCATTAAACTTATTTGTGATGGGGGGCAGTACTATTTCTGCTCCTCTTGAAAGTTTTATATTTGCGCCATCAAGGGAATGGTTGGTGGCATTGGGTATGCAGCCTTTTAATGCATTGTTGTGGTCATACATAATCGTAGGGGCTATAACTCTGATTGTGGTCATAACTGCATTGTATTTTATTTACAGCACTGCATTCGGCTTGTCGATACGGGCTACAGGTGATAACGAATACATGGCTTGCTCAAACGGTGTAAATACAGATAGTCGCAAAATTACTTCACTTGTTATATCAAATGCGATAACCGGACTTGCAGGTGCGCTAGTCGCTCAGCAGCAAAGTGGCGCAAATGTCAATTCAGGAGTGGGCGTTCTCATAATAGGGCTTGCAGCTCTTGTTATAGGCGAGGTTATAACACCTAAGAATGTGAGCATGTTGACACGGCTATTATTTATTGTACTGGGTTCGTTTATCTACTTTAGCTGCATCTCGTTAGTAATTGTTTCAGGGCTTCTAAGCCCCGATTGGACACGCTTGCTCACCGCTATACTTGCTTTGGGTGCGCTTTGTGTACCAAAGCTACGCGAAATATACTTAAAGAAGCGTATAGAGAAGGTGGCCAAATGATAGCGCTCAAAAATGTATCGCAAATTTTTGATAATGGGATTGAAAAAAATCAAGTGCTCAATTCCATAAATCTGGATATTCCAGAGGGGCAATTTGTCACGGTTATAGGCGGCAATGGTGCCGGTAAAAGTACGCTTTTTAATGTCATAAGCGGCAATTTGCGTCCCACATCAGGGTCTATATTTATTGATGGCAAAGATGTGCTTCGGAAAGGCCGCAGTGCACGCGCAGCTATGGTTGCCTGCGTTTTTCAAGACCCGAATTCTGGTGTTTGTCCTGACTTGACAATAGCAGAAAATATGGCATTGGCCTATGCACGCGGAAAACGGCGCGGACTCCAATGGGCTATACGCAAAAGAGATCTTGCCATTTTTGCAGAAAAGCTTGCTGAGTTTGGCTTAGGGCTTGAAAATATGCTGCGAAAAAAAGCATCGCTTTTATCAGGCGGACAGCGTCAAGTTGTGACATTACTTATGGCAACTTTGCAAAAACCAAAGCTGCTTCTTTTGGATGAACACACAGCAGCACTGGATCCGCGGATTGCAAAACAAGTTATGAGTATAACAAAAAGACTGGTTAACGAACAAAAAATAACAACCATAATGATTTCGCACAATATGAGTGATGCCATCACATATGGTGACAGGTTGCTCATGCTAGATAGCGGCGAAATAGTTATGGATGTTTCTGGAGAGGAAAAGAGTGCGCTCACCCCTGCGGATCTAATTACTATGTTTGAATCATAGTATCTTCAACGATTGTGAGTATCGGGCCTTCCATGACAATCAATCGGTTTGCGACACTTTGGGCTTCGTGCCTGTTGTGGGTGACCAGTATTGTGAGCCGGGACGAGTTATCTTTTTCAAAAATATAAGGATAAATTCGATTGCGGGTAGAGTCGTCTAAACCTGAAAATGGCTCGTCAAGCAAAATGCAATCTCCGCCATATGCAAAAGCCCTCGCAATCGCAAGTCGGCGTCTCATACCGCCGCTGAGCTCGCTTGGCAATAGGTGACGTGATTCATCTAAGCCCATATGCTCAAGCCAGAGCAGAGCAAGCTTCTCGTCTCGCTTATCCAGGACTGCCAAAATGTTCTCCAAAGCGGTCACTCCGCCGAGGAGTCTATCCTCCTGAAAAACATAAGAAAGTCGCTTGTAATCAGTTGTAATATTTCCGCTATCTGGCTCTTCTAGGCCTGCTAACAGGCGCAAGAGGGTCGTTTTGCCGTGTCCGGACGGCCCCATGAAAGCGACTATGCCGCTATCCGGCAAAGTCAGCGAAAAATCACGCAAAACAATATGATCATCAAAGGATTTGTTGACATTTTCAAATCTGATGCCCAAGCTTTTTCCTCCTTTTGCCCGCAAGAAGGTCTCCTATGACCCTGAGCAGACGCACTATGAGTTTTTCCAGTATTACGCATATGATGATGATTGCAGCAGTCCAGGCAAACAGGTCAGCTGTAAGCAAGTGAATCCTTGAATCATGAACATGACTACCCATTGCACCAATCGGGCGGGCGATTACCTCGGCAGCGATAGCTGACTTCCAAGCAGCGCCTAATCCGGATGTAAGTGCCGATACGATATATGGCATGAGTGATGGAAGAAAAATATATCGGATTCTTTTCCAAAGCCCAAACTTGAAAACTATGCCCATCTCGAGCAGGCCTGTGTCAATGACTTCAAGGCCTGCAAACACATTTGTCCACACAATCGGTGTTACCATAAGAAAAACAACAAACACAGGGATGCGTGTTGTTGCCATCCAGACGAGTGCAAGGATAATGAGTGAGGCCACTGGTGTAGCACGGATAGCGCCTAGAAATGGTTGGAAAAGTTGCTTTAGAAAAGCCGAGCGGCTGGTGATGACCGCGAGGAAGCTGCCTGTGAGGATTGCAAGGCCAAATCCTTCTAATACCCTAAGACACGATCCGGCGACAGCTCTCCAGAACTCAACCGTACCGCCAAGCTCGATAAGTCTGGCGGCAGCACGAACAGGAGATACAATGAGTATCTCCCGGTCGACATACCTGAACAAAGCTTCCCATACCAGAAGCCAAAACAGGACTGCAAATATTTTGATGCCTATTTTTTTCAGTCTATCCAAAGAAGAAAAAATCTTCACTTGGCAATGCGCCCCCTACCGTTTGTGGATTCGCGTCATACAAAACAGTCAAAACAGATTCAATAAGCGGCTGTATCTCCGGGCCGTCAATGTGTACCAGATTACTTCTCGGGATGGCTTGAACTGCAATCTGTGCCGGTAAAATGTCATATAATTCAATAAGTACAGCGGCACTATCCGGATTGGCATTTGCATATGCTACTGAGTGCGCATGGTCGTTAAGGAAAATCTTTACGGCATCAGGGTAGCGCTCCAAAAACTCCGATCTGACAACAAGCACGCCCTGTACAAACTGTGTGCCGGGGTTTGCTTCTTCCCAAGCTTCGGTAAGGTCAATGGCGATTTGGAAATCATCACTGCGGTTCAAAACAGTTGTAACAAAAGGCTGTGGAAGCATTCCCAAACTCACATTACCCGCAACCATAAGCGAAGCGAGCTCGGCGTGTTCTGCATTAAAAACGATTTCAACGTCAACGCCCGGTTCCAATCCATTGGTGTGCAGAATATATTCTAATGCGAACTGTGGTGTAGCACCTTGCCCGGTTGCGTTTATAGTTTTGCCACGCAAATCTTCTATCTCATGGATTTCGCCGGTACTGTCCAATATGAAAAGCACGCCCAGCGTGTTTATACCGATGACTTTTAACTGGCCATCCAAGCGGTTGTAGAGCAAGGATGCGACATTTGTGGGGACAGTCGCTATGTCGAGTTCTCCACTTATGAGTGCGGCTGTTACCTCTTCGGGTGCACCCATCATGGTAAAGTGATATGTGTTGATGGTGTGATGTTCATTTTCTGACCATTCAATCAGTGGTGCAATGCCCATGCCTGATGGGCCTCGCAGTGCTCCGACCCGAACTCTTGCTCCGACAAGTTCCGGAGGGTAGGTTGTATTTGGAGTGTCAGTTTCCGGTTGTGTTTCAGGTGTTTCTGTCGGTGTCGGGGCAGGGGGTACATCCGGTGCAGGTCCGGGTGACATGGTAGGAGGGCGCATATTGCTTCCACTGCAAGCCACAAGGCCGAGTGTCAATACACATATAAGTATTAGAGCCAAACTTCTTTTTAATCTCATTGTTGATTCCTCTCTGGTTTTCATTGAATCTATTTTACCACGAAACCTGATTCTTGACAATTGTTTGACAAAGTGTTAAAAATAGTGACAATTTATAACGGAAAGAAGGTGCTGTTATGCCGAAATCAACTGGTCAAAAACTAAAGCTTTTGTACCTGAAACAAATTTTGCTTTTTCAGACAGATGAGAATCATAAGCTTACAGTAAACGAACTGATCAAAGAGCTTGCAAAATGCGGCATCAGTGCAGAACGAAAAACGATTTATGACGATATTGAAGCGCTCAGACAATATGGACTTGATATTGTGACCGATAAATCGAAAATAAATAGCTATTACATTGGCAGTCGTGATTTTGAGCTACCGGAGCTAAAGCTTTTGGCTGATGCAGTACAGTCATCGAAATTTATCACTGAAAAGAAATCGCTGGGACTTATTAAAAAGCTTGAGGGTCTTGCAAGTGCTCATGAAGCTGGGCTGCTGCAACGCCAAGTATTTATCCAAAATCGCGTAAAAAGCATGAATGAAAGTATTTATTATAGTGTTGACTCATTACATGAAGCCATTTCGGAAGGTAAAAAAATCAGTTTTAAATATTTTGACTACGATATTCAGAAAAAGCGAGTATTGCGTAAAGGCGGGGAGCCGTATATTGTTAGCCCGGTTGCCCTGACATGGAATGATGAGAACTATTATCTTATTGCACACGCTAATGACCTTGACGGATTCAAGCATTTTAGAGTTGATAGAATGAGTGATGTGCAAAAGCGAGATGAGGTACGTTCTGCGGATGTGAAAAACTTCAACCCGGCTGATTATTCGAAAAAAGTGTTTGGGATGTTCGGTGGTGAGGATACAAATGTAAAGCTACGTGTCCACAACAGGCTCATAGGGGCTGTGATTGACCGCTTTGGCAAAGATGTGATAATGGTTGCCGATGGTCAGGAACATTTTATGGTAAATGTCAGCGTTGCACGCTCGCCAGTATTCTTTGGCTGGCTCTTTCAGTTTGGGGAGCTTTGCGAAGTGTTGTCGCCGCAGAGCTTGAAGGATGAGCTTAAAGCGCGAACAGAAAGATTTTTGCAAAAACTCTAATGAGTCCGTTTTATTGTACACTTCGTTTGATAACATGTCGATGGCGACTGAGGATGAATTAAAACTCCAACACGCCAAGATTTTCATGGGAGTGTGCAATATGAGATATTTTCTGGTTATTTTAATAATTGTAATTTTGATGGGCTTATTCTTTATTTCGCTGGACAACATTGTCGATTTTGGCATCAGCAGTCTTGTGCTTGCAGGTATTAGCAGTTTTGCGTTATTTCGGGTTTTGAAGTATTTATTTGAAGGCAGTGATTCAAAGCAGTCGGACGCCACCGATGGCAGCAGTTGTGGCGGATCTGTCAATCCACTGGACTATATTATCTTTGGTGAAATAGCTGATGAAAACGAAGCTGACCAGTGGAAAGAATAGAAAATGCAGCAATCCATAAAGCGTTAACATCGCTTATAGGATTGCTGCACTTTAAAAACATTAAGAACTATTTTTTGTTGCGGTTGAAAATCAATTTGTGAACCTCACCAATGACGAGCTGTAGGAGTGCAAGCCCGGCCATTATAAGCCAGTGTAGCCCACTGAGCCCGGTGCTGACATCAAACACTTCTGCAACCGGGGGAACCAGCGCCACAAAGAGGGTGAATAGCATAGTGGCCATTGCTGCGAAGAATAAACCCTTGTTTTCCATCGGGCTTACCTTAAAGAAAGAGCGTTCGCTACGGACATTAAATATATTGATGACCGATGCCCAAGAGAGCACAACAAAAGCCATACTTATACCGATATCATAAAATGCGCCTGTGTAACCGGGGATGAAGCCGTCAGGTGCGGGCAGGACATAAGCGCCCAACAGGAAAGCACCCAATGTCAAAACAGAGAAACAAATCGCGCCGCGAGCTATTTTGATGCCCAATCCGGCTGAGAAAATTCCCGCACCCTTTTTTAAGGGCAGGCGTTTCATAACGCCATACTCAGGCGCTTCAAATGCGATAAAGAAGCCAGGGATGCCGTCTGATACAACATTTATCAAAAGAATTTGAAGTGCCAGCAATGGTGAAACCCCAACAAACAGCATACCGGCAAGCAAAATGAAAATCTCGGCAAAGTTAACGCTCAGAAGAAACGCTATTGTTTTTCTGATATTATCATAAGCAGTTCGTCCGACAGAAATGGCATCAACTATTGTTGCGAAATTATCATCCGTGATAATCATATCCGCTGCATTTTTTGAAACTTCTGTTCCGGTTATACCCATTGCAACACCTACGTCAGCAGCTTTCAAAGCAGGTGCGTCGTTGACACCGTCACCTGTCATCGCGACAACTTCGCCGTGATTTGTCCAGGCACTCACAATTCGGGTCTTATCTTCAGGGCTTACGCGGGCATAAACAGAAATGTTCCGAACTTGTTCATGCAAGTCGCTGTCGCTCATTTGCGACAACTCTTTTCCGGATATTGCCCTGTCACCCTCTTCCATTATTCCAATTTCTTTGGCTATGGCTGCGGCGGTGACGATATGGTCGCCTGTAATCATTACGGTTTTGATTCCTGCATTTCTTGCTTCGGATACGGCTTCGGCGCTTTCGGGTCGCGGAGGGTCTATCATGCCCACCATGCCTCTAAACTCATGATCACATTCAAGTGCTTCGATGCTGAAATCTGTGGGCTTTTCGTCATATTTCTTTATGGATATGGCAATAACGCGCAAGGCTTTCTCTGCATAAGAATCATGTATTTCTATGGCTTTCTTTTGCAGCTCTGAATCCCATTTTACTGGGATTCTGTCAAAAGCTCCTTTGGTAACGGCGATATAACCCTCTTCTGTGCGATGCACGGTAGTCATGCGTTTGCGCCCTGAATCAAAGGGCAATTCGAACACGCGAGGGTAGTCTCTCTCAGCCCTTACACGATCTAGGTCAAGGTCGTGAAGAAGCCTGATGATTGCAATTTCTGTCGGGTCGCCGATGATATGCTCCTCATCGTCATCGCCAAATGCTTCGATAGTGGCATTGCTGCATGAGGCTAAAAGCTCAATAAGCATTCTTTGGTCAGTATTGAAGTTATCCTTTTCCGAAACAGAGATTGGCTCATGTCTCACATGCCAGACATTTTGGATTTTCATTTTATTCTGAGTTAGAGTGCCTGTCTTATCTGAGCAAATAACTGATGTGTTACCAATTGTTTCGACAGCTGGGATGCGGCGTATGATTGTATTTTTCGTGACCATGTTATATACGCCATAAGATAAAACCATGGTGACAATGATAGGTAATGTTTCAGGAACTGCTGCAACGCCAAGCGCAACGCCGAGGATAAGGATGTCCAGAAATGCCCTGCTGCTGCCGGTGATGGGGTCGGTAGAATGTAGCACATAACCGAAAACAATCATAAGTACACCGGCGATAAGTGCTAAAACAGAAATACGCTTTGCGAGTTGCTTTAGTCTGAGTTGCAAGGGTGTTTTCAGCTTCTGGGTATTATTCAAAAGCTGTGCGATTCTGCCCATTTCTGTTTCCATGGCTGTTTCAACGACTACGGCAGTCGCAGTACCATTTGTTACCAAGCAGCCCGAGTATACCATGTTGAGCCTGTCTCCAAGAGGAACAGCTTCGTCAATGACCTCGTTAGGGTCTTTATCGACCGGCTGACTTTCTCCTGTCAGCGCTGATTCGTCTACCTGCAGGCTGTTTGCTGATATGAGTCGTGAGTCTGCCGTCACAACATCTCCGGCAGTCAGTTCCACTATATCGCCGGGGACAAGTTGGCTGGCTTCTTCGATTTGTTTGATTCCGTCACGAAGCACAGTCGTTTTAAAAGAGTTCATTTTTTTGAGTGCTTCAAGAGCTTTTTCTGCCTTGCTTTCCTGATAGATTCCCAAACAAACATTGATGATTACTATGGAAAGGATTACGATTACTTTAGGCCAGCCTCGTCCAATCGTGTCAGGTGGATTGAAAATGGCCATATAGCCTGCGATAAGTGCGGCTGCTATAAGAATAAGTGTTGGAATTTCTGCAAGATGGTGCAAAATCTTTTGCAGCAAGGTTTCTTTTTTATCTTCCTCAAACTCATTCAAGCCATATTTTTGCTGGCGAAGCTGCACTTCTTGTGTGCTCAAACCCTTGGTTTTGTCTACATTCAGTTTTTCCAGAACTTCGTTTATATTCTCTTTAACCCAAAGCAAATACTACACCTCCATAGTTGAATTAGCTTAAGTATATCACGGACTTATTCAAACTTCAATGAGATGTAATGTTGAGATGTGCGTCTCATTTTCTAAAAAATAAAAGTATCACTGTGATAACTTTAACGGTCATTAGAACCTTTGAAGAATCGCATTAAAAACACTTTTCTGCAAACAAACTATTGACATTCGATATGGAATCGTGTAGCATAGCTCATAATTAAATCGACATCAAACCGTTGAAGCGGAGATAAAAGCAGTACATGCGCGTACAGAGAGTCCGGGTAGCTGGGAGCCGGATCGAAATGCAGATTGCTAAATGGACCGCTGAGGGCATGGTCAAAGGTCTAACGACCGAGTATTCCATGACGTGAGGGCATACGTGAGTTGCCGGGGGTATGTTTGTATCCCGCTA
>Ga0123355_10018661_pt1 | contig 11017 bp, 5 predicted proteins | sample TergutEmb28metaG_3_FD_89872 | JGI IMG/M metagenome (GOLD analysis project Ga0123355, IMG submission 89872) | Embiratermes neotenicus P1 segment gut microbial communities from Petit-Saut dam, French Guiana - Emb289 P1 | ecosystem: Host-associated > Arthropoda: Insects > Digestive system > Gut ...
TGCATGACCATGTCTCTTTGATCGGGCAGGGGCATTGGACAAGTATGACGTCATGGACGGCGTATAGTATTTCGACACCCATGACGCCCACACTTTTCTCTGGCCATTATCTCCATAACTGTTCTACTTTGGACATAGGTGTTTTGGGTTATATCGGTATAGTTTAACATAAGAAACACTCTCCCGAAGTCTGGCACATTCCTCCTGGGACACCCTGTATATATATATATATATATACATATATATACACACACTTCATTTATGTAATGCACTCTGTTGTTGCACAAAACATGTTTCATGAACATACAGTTTTTTAAAACGAGCAAGCAGTAGTATGCTTTGTGGATGATACCATGTGGCACCAGCTTTCCAAACTGTAGCAAAAGGTGCAAGACACATTCCACAATATGTGGAAGGGTCATGACATTAGTGGAATCTTCTGCACCATTGCAGATGAAAGGCTGCCAGGAAGTGGAATGTGCTATAGCAGTCAAACCAACAAACTGGCACTGTTGCCATAGTACTGTAACTGGAATGCTGCTGCATTCTTTATATGTGAATCTGTTACTTTTCTATCATTGACTGATCTAAGTCCCTGCCAATCACAACTGGGCTTTTTTTAATGAATCAGCTTTGTGATACTGTTTTCATGAGGCTAATGTTTGATCAGCATGTTTGTCTTTGATATTTTGCAAATTTGTGAGGGGTGCTGCCAAATTTTTAGTGGGTGCATTGCACCCACTTGCAACCCCCTGGCTACAGGCTTGTGAGTAATATCTTTAGTTTAAGCCAGGACAGAAATTCATGCAGCGCAGTGAGTAACATATTTTGAATTCTTTTATTTTTTTCCAACAGGATTTTATGACAAAGTGTTTTCTGTTTCAGAGTGGAGGCACAGCCTTACCAGATATGATCTCTGACCCCTTGTCTGTGGTGACTTCAGAAACACAGTAGAGCCTCACCTCCCCTCCAACAAGATGTGGTTTCATGTGAAGATATGTAAACACACTATTGTGTTCTTAAATCCATTTGGTAGTGTGGATCATTTTTGTGATCATTGCATAACACTCCACTTGCAGTACTGTGTTTAGAGAGAGAGAGAGAGAGTTTTTTTTTATTTTTTATTTTTTTTTTTTATGAGAGAGTTAAGAACTTGCAGACATAACTGTTTGATTTTTAATTGAGAGTGTATAAATAAAGCTACTAAATTGAATATAAAGACACAAGCGTTGAAAGGGCTGGAGACATTATGTGTGGTTCTCATCTGTGTATGAAGTTCCTTTTGTTACATTTGCTTGTATTCTGCTGTAAATATTTGCACAATTCTGTATGAATACATATGTATATTTATTTATTTTTAATCTTTAAAGGTTCTAACTCTTGGAAAGACAAGAACAACTTTCCTTGTTGTGGTCACCATACACCTCAGACATAACTCTGAATTTGAGCATTTGTTGTCAGAGTTCAGACACTTGTGGTTTGTCAGTATCAAGATAACACATCATGATTCTTCGTATGTTACTTGCTTTTTTGAATATTCAGTGCCATATTTCAGTGTGCATTTTAGTTTTGATACTGCATACATACCACTGAAACATTCAGACCTATACAAAACATGTCCCATTTGGCACTGTGAAGGAGTGTTGGAAAGAAACAGTGGTACTTTATTGGCTAAGAGAACTTAGAGTCCTTCATTACTGTCCCTGCTTGTGAACTGAATTAGTCCCCAGACTTGTTTCAGGTGAAGATGCTATGAGCAGACTTTTTATGTCCACAAAAAATTGTTACCACTTTTGGGATGGGTTCAGTCTAGCAAAACTGCTTCCCTCAGAAACGTTCCTGTGTTTCTTGGGAGTAGTCATAACCATAGATAGGAATATAAAAAGTGTACTGTGCCTTGTTCAAGGACGTTGATTCCGATGGCCACATAGGCATAAGCACTGTCATGCAATGTGACTAGAGGAAAACAATGGGCACTGACAGTATGAGCTTCATGTGTCACTCTCAGCATAACCTTAATTAGCTAAGTTTCTTCAGTGATGAGACTGGGTGCCTGTAATTGCTGGGGTCAGATGACTGTGCCCATATGCCAGTAATCAAATCACTTCATCCTCCTCTGTGTAGTAGTGTTGCAGTTAGACATACTAAATGCATATGTATACCACTAATGCACTGCAGATGGGTGGTGACAAACCTAGTGTGATGTGACTTGACACATCCAAAGGATGTCTTTCAGGATGTGTAATGCTGTTATATTTCTTGCTCCAGTCTCACCTGTTATTTGTAGCACCATCACTGCCTGTTCACAAGCAACATTGAGCTCTCCTTACCGATTTGGGATGGTGGATTATCATACCTTCCCCATACTGTTACAAATGCTGACACCCACCATGCTAGTGTCTTATATGATACAGTTTTTTTCAATCAGGAGTCTTGCAGAGTGTTCTTTTGCTGCTTGAGTATCTTATTTAGATATGTGTTGCTCCCCTGTAAACATGATTTTAGAGTGCACACCTTAAGACAAGTTAACTTTCTGGCTTTGACACGTGCCACATGCCGTGTAATGTTGTATCAGTTCTTTTAGGTGTTCATACAGCCACTTTCTTATAGTCTTGTATATAATATTAGACATTCATCATATCCTTTTGTAGATGTATAGTCAGAAAATGAGGAAATGTACTTTTTTCAACCATGAGAGAAGAGAGATAATTACTGTGTTGATCAAATTCTTGAATTTGTGCTTGAAGGAAGGACTAAAATTAGAAGTTTTTACATAAAATGTCATTGACAGCACTGGGATAAGAATGAATTTTATTACAGTAAGGTTAATTGTGCTGTCATTTTTTCAGGAAATCTATTTTGGGGTGAACATAGTGCACAGATTTCTTAAATTTAAAATACTTTTCTCCTGTGTTATTGGCTGCAACTGTTTGACAGTAAATATACAAGGGTAAAATTATAGTGCCCATATTGATATTTAAGATTTGTGCTTAAGGTTTTTAATTTTGGTTGTCATTGTGGAACTGTCTGGGTACAGTGCTTGGAGTGGAGCAGTATGCTGTCCTGTTCCTGGTTGGATATGTGAATCAAACACTGATTCAGAGTGGAAGAGTCCACATTGAATGAATTTTCTCCACATTAATTTTCAACATATTCACCCTTGTTATATGTAACTTCTGACTTTAATTTTTATTTGTGTGTCAAACACTGTTTGTATATTTAAATACCTTCTCTTAAAATAATCTGGTAGTTGTTTTGTGTATGAATTTTATTAGTGTTGATACAGTACACACATTTTTGTGTTACGTTATTCTGTTTTGATGCAAAGAACCATTTTCTAAGGTGTTTGTATAATGTAACAGAGTACATAAAGATTCTTTTTGTAAATGTTGTAATGATTTTGTATGGGTCTTCACATATTTAGGTACAGAACCACAAAATATTTTGCAGGTATGTCATGTAGAATAAGCCACAGAAATAATATCTGTTACTGCAACTCTACAATTCTTCAGTTCCTATGTTTAACAGAGAGCAAGCCATTGTATGTTAGTAAGTACAGTAAAAGTTGTAATATCAAGGACTGGACTAAAGGGTTGCTAGATATTGTAATTTTCTGGTATCAGAATTTTATACTTGATGGCAATCTGATTAACAAACCTAACCACTTCATTGGTCTCTGCACTTTAAATTCTTTTCGTCACTTACATGCATAACTGCAGATATATAAAATCTAAAACCCCAACAAAACATCAATATTTCACATCCTATTCACAACACTATTGCTGCTGGGTGATGGAATAGTGAAATGTAATGGGTCTGTCAGTCAATGTCTGATTTACAGACCTTTCTGAGTTATTTAGTGCCAGATATTGCAACTCTTACTGTAGTGGTCATTAGCCTACCTAAAATACAATACGTACATAGCGTTGTCTTTACAAGGTGCCTTTGTAAACATCCGTGTATCAGTATTTTTTATCTAAAATATCACTGTGAATAAAATATTAAATATTTGGACTTCAGAGAGGGGAAGGAATAAGAGGGCATAGAAGAATGTGTGAGGTGGATCTGTGAGGGCATGACCTGGATGTACTTCCTGCAGATTCAGAATAGTGCCCAGTGATGGGCTGTTATGAACACAGAAATGAACCTTTGTGTTCTGTAAATGCAGTAAATTTCTTAACTAACCTAATGACTGACATATTCTAAAGAGAGATGGTACTCCATTACATTAGCTACATATGGCATCTGAATCAACATGCTAGAAATATATTTAGTGGACTACAAACGACATTGTGGCTATTACTAGTGTATTACTTCGATGTGTAATTTCACTGTTGTAAAGAATGAATTGCAGATTACATACCTAATGTGTTCCTGGCAATGTGTATGAAACTCGAAAGTGTGAAAGTTGAATGGTAGACCCACGTGCTTGTTATAAGGGGATTCCATTTGGATTTTTTTTACTCATGAATGTTGTACAGTGTAGACATGATTATTGAATTACCAACAAATAAGTTACATATTAAATGTAGACAAAATAATTAATTTTAGAAATTAATATTTTACCCAAACTTCTATTTCTCTCATCTTATTTGCAGGGGTGTTTAGTACCTATAAGAAATTGATATTAATGTTGGAGAGAGGGGCTTGCTAGTGATATTGCAAGAGACCTAGCAGGAGATGTGATGCTGACTTTGATTGTGTCTTGTCAACCTCCATAAAATATTTTTCAAGAGAGAATTGAACCCACCCTTATTCATGGGGACTTGACTTACGCAAACATTCGGTGTTTGCTAGTCGGTTTGGTATCTCTGCTGCCTTAACAACGATTTGTTTAGAGGTTTTGTAGCCCAGACCTTTTGAGGAATATTGTATGGTCACAGCAAGAACACATTAACCTTTCCTAGTCACCATCTTCTTTCCCACTTCCCATGTACTGTGTTGCAATACAGTTTTAGAAATGTGCCTTGAACATGAAAGCCTTGTAAACCGATGAAGTGATGCTGTACTGTTTATTCCCCTGTTTGTCACTAACATATATTTATTACCAATGTCATTTGAGTCAAATGATCTTGATATTTTTATGTTTCCGGTTCATCATTTTCCCCCCTTTCATGTCACTGTTTGTCTCGTGCTCAAGATGCGGCCTTCAGATTTTCCTTTGGCAAAATAATGGAGTATTGTGCCCAGGTAATTTATTTTCCTGTGTACATCACCCCACAAATCATACATCATTTTTCTACCAGTTCCACTGATAAGTTTTTTTTGTTCCTTTGAAAACTTATCTCTGATAATATTTGCAGTCTTTGCACTTACTGTACCATGCTCAGTTCCCACATCAATGAAAAACTGTCATTTGAAAGAAGGAGTTTCCAGATGCAATCTTGACAGGATAATAACCTTGGCCACAAAGTTTATTGGCTGTTTTGTCCCAAGTTGTTATTTCAAATTTCAAGACATCTGTCTTTTTAACCACTGCTGTATCTAAGAGAAAAATGATGTTGGTCTTTTGATCAAGTTCACATTTCTGATTGCTGAGATCCGAATTTCCTAATTTGGGTCCTTTGTGGCTGCACCTTTTTTTTAACTCACGATGCAATTACATGCTTCACTTTATTGTCATCAACAATGTAACCAAGTGTCTGCCACATCAAAGACCTGAGGTCTGTTTTCAGCACTAATTCTTGTCTTTTGGGTGTAATGCTTTCCATTGCAATGTTTTTTATATTTGTGTGACTGTGCATCATTGATACAATAATATATACAGCCAACTAGATGCAACAATAACGAATTTTATTGATAATTACAATCAGCTCAATATGTTTCAGGCGATAATTTCGCCCCTCCTCAGTAGCAATAGACTGTGTGTACAGCTTGTGGTATAATGCACCGGTGATGCTGCCTGCTGGTGACAAGCAGAAGGCAGCATCGCCAGTGCATTATACCACAAGCTGTAAACATAGTCTATTGCTCCTGAGGATGGGCGAAATTGTCGCCCGAAACATATTGAGCTGATTGTAATTATCAATAAAATTTGTTATTGTTGCATCTAGTTGGCTGTATATATTATTGTAGTGTACTAGGGTACACTAGTATACTGGCATGTTATGCTGTCTCACGAGCCTCTATACATTTGTCACTCAACTTCTGTGGAGGATGGATAAATTCAATTTTAGGGAGGGATTGCGTTATGCAAGGTTTTCAGCTGTGCAGTGGAAAACTGGTATTAATATACTTTATTGATGGTTTGAAGCCCACATGGTCAGTCTTGTCATCTTTCCAGTCTGGTAAACCGTGTATTTCAGTCGTAAAAATATAGTTTCCGATATCTGCATCTGCGGAGGGCTGTAAGTGCCTTTATTTCGGTCGTATTAAGTTTATGCACGCTTCTTATTAATATCATCAGCACTTTTATTTTTTTCTCTTTTGTAGGCGCCTTCGAAAAATTTCGAAAAGCGATTACTAGCTTCGCCATGTATGTCCGTCCGTACCCGCTCATGGAACATCTCGGCTTTCAATGGACGGATATTTATAAAATTTATTATTTGAGTATTTTGCGAAATATTTTGAGAAAATTCAAGTTTCATTAAAACCTGAAAATAGCGGATACTTTACATGAAGACCCATACGCATATTGAGCATATCTCGCTCACTTCTTAGAGTGAGAAATGTTCCAGGCAAAAGTTGTAGAGAAAATTTGAACACATCTTATGTTCAATAACTTGTTTTTTTTTGTTCGGAAATCGTACCCTTTATGAGATTTTACAGCCTGACAGGCCACAGGTGACAGTATGGCGCGTGCGCATTGCATGCTGGATAAACAGGGCTACAAACACACACTCAGAATATGTAATACTTAATGCTTTTCTACTGCAACAGTGGTTGCACGAACACGCACCTCGGTGTTACGCTAGCGTACATTGCCTGTCTTGTTATAAAGTAATAAGGGTAAATGCAATAAAACATTTCAGTAACTGCACAAACATTGCTGCATAGACGAAGTTGGCGATGCTTCCGCCACCGGACTGTTGGATAGCAGGCATGTTCGTCAGCTGATATATAAAAGTCCTGATTCAGCTATGAAAGGCGGTTCATGTGTTGCAATATTAATGTACAAAAGTACGAGCTGTACGGAGGTGGAGGGCCGCACGTACTTTTACATGTTAAATTTTTCACATTGATTTTCATTGCATGGCATTGTGTCCATTGCAAACGATACAAGTATTTCACATATACTGTGTCATCATGCTGTTGGTGCACCTCCATACTAAATTTTATGTACCTAGCTCTTACAGTTCATTAGTTGCTGCCATCATACTGAGAGCTAAAGCACATTTTTGCACTCTCGTTATTTTGTTTTACATCCTAAAATATTATTATATTTATAGGCGTAACAATATTCTTTTCTACCTAAGAATAGTGTAGTCAGTCAAGAATGTAGCTTCCTCGTCTTTTTCGCCTTCTGTGGGTACACTATCCAGGAAAGATAAGTTTCTGCCCAGTTCATGCCCTCCATTCATCCGTGTCCTTCGCTACTTGTCTCCAATTAACAACTTCCATCTTTCTTATGTAATTCTGTACATCATTTTCCATCTAGCCTTGGGTCTCCACTTAGGCAGTTTTTGGTGTATGTTGGCTTGGTGGTTCTTGCGTCATCCTTCCACTGTTGATGTCCCATCTGTCTAAGGTGTTGAGTTTAATAACGGTACCAATGTTGACGTCCTTGTATAATTTTTCAATAATTCGCCATTTATTGTCTTTTAGCACAAGTCCGAAAGTGTTCCGTAATATATTCCTTTTAAAGGTCATTGGTGTTTTTTTTCAGCTGACTTGTTAATTAACCATGTTTCTGCACCATATGTTACTACTGGACGCATAACTGTTGTATGCGGTTGACACTTAGTTGTTCTAGATATATATTTAGACTTTAGTCATTGATTAAACTAAAATGGAATTTATGACCCAATAATATCCGGTGCCTTATTTCGTTGCTTATGTTCTTACTAATATTTGCTGTTGATGCCAGGTACTTAAATTCATCCACAATTTCAAATACATGGTTAATAATCTTTTAGGTTTCAGAGTGCTAAGTTATGTGTCTTATTAATTGCATAATTTTGGTTTTATCATCGTTTATGATAGACCCAAGTTTATTGGCTTCCGTTTCAGTTTTATTAAAAGTCTCTCTTGTGTGCTTTACTTTGACTGAATATGGCTATATCGCCTGCATAAGAAAGTAGTGTGTGGTTTTTAATATAAAGAGTGATTCAAACAGATGGACTCAATTTCGTACTTCTATATTTCCTGAACTATGCACGGTATGTGAATGTTCTACATAAAATTTTCAAGAGAAAGTCCAAAATTTTCGAAAATCATCGCTAGAGCGCTCGCCTAGCTCACAGCCGTGCAGCAGCGTCAGTTGAGAGCAAAATGGCTACTATGCAGCACAAGATTTTTTGCGTGTATCAGAGGAGAACATGAGACGAATTCAAGAGAATTTTGAACGTAGCCCATGCAAGTCAACCCGTAGAGCGAGCAGAGAACTTAGAATACCGCAACCAACTGTTTGGCGTGTGTTGAGGCGCCGTTTACTGTTCAATTGAGTCCATCTTTTTAAATCACCCTGTATTTCATACCAATTAAATTGCACTGGGCTTGCTGAAAAGTCATTTTTATTGCTATATTAATAAGAGTGGCGCCACGGCATCTTGTATCAGACCAGTATCTGAGGAGAATAATGTTGATATTTGATTGTATATACAAATTGAAATTTCCCGTTCTGTTGTTAACCTTGCCAATCTTACTAATCTGTTTGGAAAACTTACCATTTTCATACCTTGCCTCAGTCTAGTTCTGTGTATTTTAAATTTATATAGTAGGCCAACCAATACACATTGCTCTGCGACATAAATTTAAAATATTCGTTTAAGTCACAGATATGCAACATATTAAGTTCTAGTTCTGTTTATTTTATCATACACCCTTTGGAAATCAATAAATATGCGAAATCGTTTGGTGCTGTATTAACAGGGCTTTTGACAACGTCGTTAAATACATCAAGAATAAGTAATAGGAGCATATTATATCATAGAAGTAACTTGGCTAGTAACAGTTGGGGAGATTTACAATGCCTCTCTTCGTTTGTAATCGGGTGACTCAGATGCCTCTATTCTGCCTCCCGTAAATCGCAAGTTTATCTTTTTTCTGTCTTTATCCCACTCAAAGAAGGGTTTAGAAAATATTTCTATTTTATTATTTTCCCCTTTTAAACTCAGTACCCAAAAAGCTGTTCTTAGGTAGAGAAAATATTGGAGGGATATTTGCGCACCCCATGTTATTCCTATGCATTGTACCACTGTTGACAAAGTTATATAGTAATCGTTACGAACAGCACGAGTCAAAGTATCGTATTTCTTTCGTTTAATGTTTAGCTTTTATGAACGATTATAAAACAAAATTGACATTTGTTTCCGCAATTGGACTGATATTGCTATGTACATGTCACAAGCATGAGTTCAGTGGGGCAGGTGAACCGGAAATAAACCAGGCGTGCTGCGTGAGTAGTTTGTATTGCGTCGAAGGTGTAGAACAAAAGTGGTCGGTTGTCAGTGCTGTGTGGGAACCTGCGAGTTATTATTATTGTAAAGATATATACTGTCAAAGAAAAGCCAATGTGAGTTTCTTCGTCACTATAGCAATTGGAAATTGTCGATGAGGATAAGATATCGTGCACATGTTCTCATATGGGTTGGGGTCCCTGAGCCGTGTCTGTTTATTGATTGGATGTTTGTTACGGAATATTGCCGCTAGATGGACAACTTAACGGCATGGTCACAGCAGTGAATCGGGTGATCGCACGCGGTCAGCAACATTATGGCAGCAACTACATCCTGTGCGTCTGTTATTATAGGTCTTCTGACAACGTATTACTATCGTGTTCCTTCTGTCCTCGCTATTCCGGAGGGGAAAGGTGAGTAACGTTTTTGCAACTTTTACTTCTTTATATAATTGTTCGGATGGCGTTTATATAGTCACAGATGAATACGTTTAGGCGGTATCGCATGACAAAGCATTGCGATACAGAATTATTTGATTTTAAAATAAAAATCACAGTGGCACTGGGCTTAGTAATAGAAAGTGTTTACAAATGATCGCGTTTGAACCATGACGGAAGTAGTGTAAGAGACATTGAATATGAAGTGGTGGGCCGGAGATATTTTGATCTGTGGGATAAGCTTGTGCACGTGTCTGTCTTGGCAGTGGATCTGGCCCTGACTTCAGATTGTGCAAACAAAATATTCTTAAAAAATATATATATATTGATAAATTCTAAGTAAGGACCTATTAGTGAGCTTTTTGCTGTTGGATTCTGTGAACACAGCTTCGTGACGAAACTGAGCATGATGGACAGCGTGGTTGATTATTAAGGCAAACTTATAGGAATAAGAATTGCATGTGCATTTTTACAACAAATGTTGGGGCGGGAATTATTCATGATGAGTTTGCCGTCAATGGACTTGCAAAGAATTGTCGACAATAAGAAAGGAAAGTATTGCTCATAGAAAAACAAAACTATATATAAAACTTTAAGTACCCCATTCTGTTCTCTGTTACTCCATAGAATTTCGCAAATTAGAGTCCGACGAACGGAGCACACTGTCTCAATCAATATATAATAAAGGAAAATATGCGTTTATACGTGCAGTAGTGTACAGCTTGTATAATTATATTCTTTGCTGACATAAGTTCTCTGAGTTGAATGCAAAAAAATCTGGCTGTGCCCCACATTCGAAGTTCTCCTTGCTGTTGACATTTAGTAAATCAACCCAGTGGGTGGATAACAGCCAGTAGCTCTGGCACTTCGGGTAGGTGCGTTTTGTTGGTCCCGTTCTTCGCACTTCAAATTCTGTTACTCCATATCGAATTTCCGTCCCCCCCCCCCCCCCCCCCCCCCCCACAAAAATTGTAATAACATTCTTGTTTTTCCTCCAAAAAACATATAATAATTAAATTATAA
>Ga0123355_10018662_pt1 | contig 11017 bp, 5 predicted proteins | sample TergutEmb28metaG_3_FD_89872 | JGI IMG/M metagenome (GOLD analysis project Ga0123355, IMG submission 89872) | Embiratermes neotenicus P1 segment gut microbial communities from Petit-Saut dam, French Guiana - Emb289 P1 | ecosystem: Host-associated > Arthropoda: Insects > Digestive system > Gut ...
CCACATGGTGCTGGCGCTCAAGCCGTTTGGCTGCATGCCCTCTACCCAGTCCGATGGCGCGCAGTCTGCGGTCATCACCAAATTCAAAGACATGATCTTCCTGCCGATTGAAACCTCGGGCGAAGGCGAGGTCAATGCCCATAGCCGCGTGCAGATGGCGCTCGGCGAAGCCAAGGTCAAGGCCAAGGCCGAGTTCGAGCAGTGCCTGAAATCGACCGGCAAGAGCCTGGCCGAGATTCGCGAGTACATCGACGAGCATCCCGAGCTCAAGCGGCCGTTCTATCAAGTGCCGCAGCGCGAGGGAGTCGCCGGCACGGCGGCGCAGTTCATCCTCCACGTGGGCGACCGGATCGACCGCGATACCCGCTTCCGTAAGCGCTCGCGGGTGCCGGTGGCGGAAGCCGCCCCGGCGATGTCGGGAGACTGATCGGAAGGGCGCGGCCCCGGCCGCGCCCAATATCCGGCGGTTGTACAAGGGGGGCATTCCCCTCACGCGAGCATTGGCTTGTTGAGGCAGTACGGAAACCACAGACTTCGGGCGAACCCTTGGCGGCTGAGGGTAGCCAGGAGCTTTTGCGAGGAACCATGCACGACCATACTCATAAAGGTCCAGCACTGATTCAGATTTCCGGAATCGAACCCCGGCCCCGCACCCCCGAGGTGAAGCAGGCCGGGAAGCCAGACGATCACGTGACCAGATTTTTTGTCGGCCTCGACGTGGGTTCGACGACGGTCAAGGCAATTGTTGTCGATGCTCAAAGCGACCACATCCTCTGGCAGGATTACCAGCGCCACGAAACCAAGCAGCCGGAGAAGACGCTCGAATTTCTGAAGCGCATGGAAGCCGAGGTGGGAATCGACGCCCGCAACACGCGCATGTTCCTCACCGGTTCAGGCGGCGGGGGAATTGCGGAGCAGATTGGCGCCAAATTCGTGCAGGAAGTCACGGCGGTTTCTCTGGCGGTCGAAAAGCTTCATCCGGAGGTTTATTCCGTCATTGAGCTTGGCGGGCAGGACGCAAAGATCATCGTCTTCAAGGATGATCAAGAAAGCGGCCGCAAGAAGAAAATTCCATCGATGAACGATAAGTGCGCCGGCGGCACCGGCGCCGTGATCGACAAGATCAATGCCAAGTTGAAAATTCCTGCGGCCGAACTCTCGGACCAGGCCTATCGCGGAATCAAGCTGCACAAAGTCGCCGGCAAGTGCGGAGTGTTCGCCGAAACCGACATCAACAGCCTGCAGAAGGTGGGCACGCCGCCGAATGAGCTGATGGCGTCGCTGTTTGAGGCCATTGTTCTGCAGAACTTGAGCGTTCTCACGCGCGGCAACACCCTGCGTCCGCATGTTCTGCTGCTCGGCGGCCCGAACAGCTTTATTCGCGGCATGCGCGAGGCATGGCAGGCGAACATCCCGCGCATGTGGCAGGAGCGCAAGGTCCAGATTCCCGCCGGGGCAAAGCCCGACGACCTGATCAAGGTTCCCGAGAACGCACAGTACTTCGCCGCCATCGGCGCGGTCGAGTTCGGCAGGGGTGAGGACGAGTCGATCGGCTGCTACCTTGGCTACGATCGGCTCATCCACTACATCGACTACGGCCGCCAGGAAGAGAAAGCCAAATCGGGCGGCAGGGGTTTGGTCGATAAATCCGAAGAACTCGACTCCTTCAGGGAGGCCTATAAGCGCAAGAAGTTCACGCCAGCGGTCTTCGCCCAGGGCAGCACGGTGGGCGGGTTCATCGGCATTGACGGGGGATCGACTTCCACCAAGGCCGTGCTGCTCGATGAGAATGGGAAGATTCTGGCGAAGTCGTATCAGCTCTCGAACGGCAACCCCATCCAGGACACCATCGACATGTTCGAGAACCTGCGTAAGCAGGTTGAATCGCAGGCTGCCAGGATGGAAGTTCTGGGCGTGGCCACGACCGGTTATGCCAAGGACATTCTGAAAGACGTTCTCCAGGCCGATGTCGCGCTGGTCGAGACCGTTGCGCACACGCAATCGGCGCTGAAGTTTTATGACGACCCGCATGTAATCGTGGACGTAGGCGGGCAGGACATCAAAATCATCATCCTGCACAACGGCCGGGTAAAGGATTTCAAGCTGAACACGCAGTGCTCGGCCGGCAATGGTTACTTTCTGCAATCGACCGCGGAAGGCTTCGGAATCGACGTAAACCAATACGCCGATCTGGCCTTCTCCGCCAGGGCGATGCCGGTGTTCGGCTACGGCTGCGCCGTGTTTATGCAGTCCGACATCGTCAACTTCCAGCGCCAGGGCTGGCAGGCGCAGGAGATTCTCGCCGGCCTCGCCGCCGTGCTGCCGAAAAATGTGTTCCTTTACGTGGCCAGTATTCCCAACCTGGCGGCCCTCGGAACCCGCTTTGTGCTGCAGGGCGGAACCCAAAACAATCTGGCGGTGGTGAAAGCCGAAGTCGACTTCATCCGCAACAGTTTCCGCGCGGCCGGCAAACAGCCGGAGGTGATCGTACACGAGCACTGCGGCGAGTCGGGTGCAATTGGCGCCGCCGAAGAAGCGCTGCGCCTGTGGCGGAATGGGAAGCAGACAACCTTCATCGGACTCGACGCCGTGCGCCGGATCGAATATCGCAGCACGCGCAACGAATCTACGCGCTGCAATTTCTGCAAGAACAACTGCCTGCGCACGTTTATCGACGTCCGCACCGAGCCGGCGAAGGAGCTTATTCCCATCCAGAAGATCACCAAGGTTCCGCTCATGCGGGGCGAGCAGCGGCTGATCATCGCGACCTGCGAAAAGGGCCTGGTGGAAGACGTCAATGAGATGAAGGACATCAAGGCCGGGCTCGACAAGCTGCGCGACCAGTACCCGAACTTCGTCGACTACGCTGCGAAGGAGGTCTTCCGCCCGACGAACGCGAAGACCATCAGCGATCCGCTGCCGGCTCGAGGCTTCCTCGGCCGCTGGGCGAAAGGCGCGGCCGAACGCCGGGCGCTGATGGAGAGCCGGGGAAAGCTCCGCATCGGCATTCCGCGGGTGTTGAACATCTATAACTACGCCCCCCTGTTCAACGCGTATTTCGAGAGCCTCGGCATCCAGCCGGAGAACATCATTTATTCCGACTACACCAGCTCCGACCTCTACCGTGCGGGTGCAAGCCGCGGCGCCATCGACCCCTGCTTCCCGGCGAAGATCGGCATCTCGCACGTCTACAACCTGATCCAGGAGAAGCACCGCAAGAAGCCGCTCAACGTCATCTTCTTCCCCATGTACGACGTGCTCCACTCACCCCTGGTGAAGCTGCAAGGCTCGAATGCCTGCCCCACGGTGACGGCGACACCGGAAACCGTGAAGGCGGCCTTCACCAAGGAGAACGACGTTTTCACCGAAAGCCAGATCCAATACATCGATCCGGTGCTCAACTTCGCCGATCGCAAGCTGTTCGCATTTCAGATGTTCCAGGCGTTTACGGCCGTTCTGGGTCTGTCGGAGGAGGAAAATAATCGCGCGGTCGAAGCCGGATACAAGGCGCTTCAAGACTATGAGACAAACATTCGCCGGCGTGCGCGCCAGGTGCTCGACCAGCTCGAACGCGAGGACCGCATCGGCATCGTGATGCTGGGACGGCCCTATCACCACGATCCGGGCCTGAACCACGAGATTCTCGATGAGTTCCAGAAGCTCGGGTATCCGATCTTCTCGCAGAACACGCTGCCGCTCGATGAAGATCTCCTCGAACGCCTGTTCGGCGACGATGTTCGCGCGGGTGTGATCGAAAGTCCGCTCGACATCAACGATGCCTGGAAGAATTCCTATTCCTCGAGCACCAACCACAAAGTTTGGGCGGCGAAGTTCACCGCCAGGCACCCCAACCTGGTGGCGCTCGAGATCTCGAGCTTCAAATGCGGCCACGACGCGCCCATTTACGGCGTGATCGAGGGTATCATCGAGCAGTCCGGTACCCCCTACTTCTGCTTCAAGGACCTCGATGAGAACAAACCGACCGGCTCGATCAGGATTCGCGTCGAGACCATTGATTACTTCCTGCGCCGCTACAGGGAAGACGTGATTCGCAAGCGCAAAACCAACGAAGACATCGAACGCCAGCTTGCCGAGCTCGAAGCCGAGTTGCGGCGGGAGCGCGGGCTGGTTTCGCGTCCCGAGGCGGAGATGGCGGTGTTCGAGAACGAAGGCGAGCGCGAATTGCAGGAGATGGCCGGAGACTAGATCCGTCGATCCATCGGATAGTTGTGGCCGGCCTCGTCCAAGTGGTTGGCGAAGATCCATGGCCTGATCGAACTGCTGCCGGGAGACTCGAAGGCCCTGACCGCCTGCGCCAGTCGCGAAACCTCACGGCGAAGGCGCAGAGCTAGAGCTAGACTGGCGTTAGCGGGCAGCTCACGAGGAAGCGCAGTGGTCTTCAACCTTCAACCAGCCTAAGTATTCTCGATACGCTTTCTCTGCTTCTGCTTCTGACCCATGTCAAAGCCTGGATGTCAAAGCCCGGGTGCCGTGTCCATCGTCCATCGTCCATCGTCCTTCAATGGCGCCCGCTCCTGAACCCGTAAGGTTCTCGGCCGCATCCGGCGTAGTAACCCGCAGATTCCGGCACTCGGCCACAAAACCGGCGGTATCGGAGAACCTCGTCCTCACTTACCGTTGCCCGATGACCGCCGGCAATAGGTTAGGGCATTACCCGGGGCAGAGTCCCGCTGCGTGTGCCGTTGCGTTAGCCTCAAAAACTTCGGGTTGCATGATCGGTCAATCCGTTGTCCACCCCCGGATTTCCGCTATAGCTGAATTTGCCCTCCTTGCCCGCGCCTTTGCGCGAACGCCGATGGCGAGAGTCCTCCCCGGAAGACTGTTTGTTTCATTCGCCGGAATGTCAGAGAGCGGTTAAGAACGCGACCAGATCCGATTCCTCCTGAGGCGTCAGAGCCAAGCCGAACCGCGTTTCATAGAAATGCACGACATCCAACAGAGTTCGGGCTGATCCGTTGTGGAAATAGGGGGCGCGTGCGGATAGTCCGCGGAGAATGGGCCCCTTTATTTTGCCTGCATGCTCGAATGTGCCATCGATGAGCGCCTGCCCGAGATCAGTCGTCGTCTTGCAGGTGTTCGTCGGAAGTCCCGTCGCCGGATCGAGCTTGCACACCGTAGTCGTGGGCAAATAGGTGATGTCCAAGCCGCCCAAATTGACCGATGCATTCGATGGATCAGGATCGCTGGTCCCAATGTCGAGCGGCGTCGGGAACGAGTGGTTGCCTACGTTCGGCGTATCGTGGCAGGTGCCGCATGTTCCGGTGAGCGAAGGAATCCCTCCTGCGACCAGGCCGCCTGCCGACACATCGTCGTTGATTCCGGCCACGCCGGTGATATTAATCGGTTTGGAATTGAAGATCGCCTGCCCCCGCGCCACTGAGGCCTGGGGACTGTCCGGAGGGAGCGTGGACCAGGCATCAAATGAGTTGAAGATGGCAGGGGAAAACTGTCCGTCTCCCGGCGCGACCAGCCCGCCGGGCGGTTCGAACTGAGGCAGCAAAGCGTCGATGCTCGAATTGATGCTGATAAAGAACGGTTGACCGAGGAGCGGCTGGGTGCCGCCATTCGCGCCGCGCGCGTTCAAACGCCCGGCACGGCTGCTGGATGCCTGCGCCGTGGTTAACCCCATTTCGAAATTCACAATTGGAGTGAGCCGAGGGTCCGAAAGGGTAAGAGCAGGGTCCGCCTGGGCATGGCCATTGGTAGCATCCATTGCCTGGTGCGCCAGATCGCTCAGCAGTGCATCGGGATAGTTGTTGAAGACGATTTTGGTTGTACCGGTAGCCGCCGACGATTCCCGCCCGTCGATCATTACCGCACTCAAGAAGCGCAGATTGGTTGACGGTAGGGGCCGACGATACGTCGAAATTGTGTCGGTTTCGTTGCAGGCGTAGGGATTGTTGACGCTAGTCACCTGATAGCCGGCATTCGCGGGAACCGCAAGCGCAATGCGGATCAAGCCCCGCGTTCGCAGCAGGCTGTAGGCTTGGGCTCTCCCCGCAAGCGTCGAAACGTCGATGTCGTGGTCGCAGTTCGAACCGTCCACAGTGCGGAAAATCGGGTCCGTACCTTGCGTGAGCTGGAATCGCTGCTGAACGTGGGCCGCCGAGACCGACATGCCGTCACTCGGCTGGTGGCACGTCCCGCACGTTCGCCCATTGGTGCCCAGGCTTTGGAAAAACGGGCCGGTAAGATCAATCCCTCCGCCGTTCGTGCTGTACGTCTGCGACGCGCCATGCGGATTAGGGAAAAACGCGCCGTTGGGAATGAAGGGGCGCGCTCCCTGAAGCGCCATCGACATCGCGACCAACATCAGCACTGCGAGGATTAAGCCGCGCCTGTGCCCGACCATCGCCGAGAACTTGTGCAGACACCGGATACCACGGAACCGCTGAGCAAGGCTTTGCATTGGACAGACCCTCCTTCGAGATCGCCCCCGGTACTGGCGGCGTGCCATCGTTATATGTGTACCTAAGTGCATACGTGCACCGGGTTGTACACGCCCCAGGCGTGGCTGACTGTGCCATGGACAGTGCTTCTGGTTGCGTCCCGCGACAAGCGCAGGCTGCCCATGTCAGAACGTGGTTCCACGCCGGAGCGCGAACTTCGGATTTACGGACGGGCCAAACCTGGTCGACTCTTAGTTGAGGCCAGCCATATTTGACCTGTACCTACGTTTCTTTCTATTGGTGCCGGTTGCGGTGGGTAACGCAGTTCTTCGCGACATCGACAATCTGCAGGAACCGTGTTCCTCGGAGTTGCACCTCTGACTCGAGCACGGAAAGACTGGATGCTACGAACGCCAGCAATGCAATTTGGAGCGCGACTCTGTTCGCAACCAAAACTGCAGTTTCTAGATAACGGATGGCTCGCTCTTGGTCTTTTAAGGTGGATCGAAATCCACTTGAAGGGAAAGCGAGTGAGGGAAGTGCACCACACTCACGAGAGAACTTTGTCAGCAACCGGTCAAAAACTTGTCAACATGTACCGCCGTGCTGATGTTTACGGTTTTGCTCGACGGATTCATCATCAATCGCCCAAATAACGAAAAGATGGGACGGGTGGCATGCTTAAATCAGCCGGCAAAACTAGATAGGGCTCCCTTGCCCGCAGGCACGGGGGATGCCCGTCGAAGGAGGACCTAGAAAAACAAAAAAAAATCCTCATGCCGCGAGGCATGAGGAAACACGCGCAGCGGAAAACCAACCTACGCTGTCGCCGACTCGGCTTCGTCCCCAGAGGGGGCGGACGTTTTCGGCGAACCCCAGTCGTCGAAACTCTGCGCGCCGCCCTTCATGCGGTTCGTCACCAGATTGGTCCACACGAACTTGATCACGCGCGCGTCGTTGTAGCAGTACGCGAGGTTGTGGTTCAGGGTCGAGAAGCAGTGCTGCTGGCAGGTCTTCTTCATCGCGGCCAGCGCCCCCGTCTCGAATTTGTGGCCATCGATGGTGCCCCAATCGTATGTCGCCGCGTACATCGGAAAGCAGGGCGCAACCGTGCCATCGGTGCGGACGATGACATTGTTCTGCCCGGCGCGGCAGCTCCATTCGGCAAAGTGCAGTTCGCCGTTTTCGTCCTGCACGATGCCGGGAGTGCCAACCAGGTGCCGGGCGACATCGCCATTGGTACCGGTGCCATCGCCATTCCAGCCGAGGCGCTTCAGATCTGCCCCGCTCGCCATGCGGATGAACGCCTTGATCTCCTGCAGGCGCTGGACGGAGTTAACCATCTGGTATCCCTTTTGGTTGCGATCGATCAGATAGTCAACCAGTGAGTCGATCGCCGGCCAGTCCTGGGGGCGAATGTAGGTGGGATTGTCATACAGGTGCTTGAAGTGCTCGTCCTGTTCGAGCATGGGCGTCTCGTTGATGTGGTAATCGGTTGCGATGTGATTGTCACGCGCGTATTCGGTCAGGACGCGAATATCTTCGGTGTTGTTGCGGCAGATATTCATGTTGAAGAAAACCATGTAGCCATACACATGTTGCTTCTTCAATAGGTGCTCTAGATGCTTGCGCACGGGCACGACGGCTTTGGGCAGACTGGGCTTTTCCTCCCAGGCATCGACTGCAAAATTGAAGATCGCGGCCCCGGCATCGCCTAAGCGGTCGGCAACTTCGGGGCGCAGCAGGCGTCCGTTGGTTCCGATGTATATCCAGAATCCTTTTTTCGCCGCGTAATAGACGACCTTGTGCGCGAACTGGGGACGGAGCAGTGGCTCTCCGCCCATGAGCGCCAGCACTCGACAGCCGTGGTCATACAGCCAGTCGATCGAGCGGCGAGCAATGTCTTCCGTCATGCCTTTGACTTTGTTGTTGTATGCCCAGCAATACCAGCAGTCGAGATTGCATTTGTACTCGACGAAAAGATACGCGGTAATGGGATGAAAATCGCCGGGCAACACCCGCGAGCGGATGTAGGGAAACAGCCATCCCCGCATGCTGCGATAGACGAGGGGGAGCGACCAGTCGCGGCTTGAGGGCGGAGTGGCCGGTCCGGGATCATCCAATTTCTTGGGGTGCTGCGGGAAAATCGGTTCTGGAAGCGTAAGTCCTCGGGAAGCGGGCGGCTTCACCGGTTCCGGCGAGGTACGTGTTAAAAGGTTGTGAATATCCACATCGATGCGAAACTTAGGTGCAGTGGCCATACACGCCTCCCTCCACTGTTGTATTGATTCAAATCAGACGGCCGGGTTGCGCAAAATGTTGCCCTTTCCGAGTTTTGCAACACGCTTTAGCCTACGCCCTGTCAAAAGACACAGATCATCGCAACCAGTTTGCGATCACTAACAATAATTTATGGATAAAAATCGACGCTGGCGCAGGACAGTTGTGGAATTGAGCCTGTCCAGTTACTCTCAATGCAGATGATCCTCGGGGCAGACCTGGGCGGTACAAAATGCACTCTGATTTTGTTTGAGATCGATGGCTGCGAGCTGCGGCCGGTCTCCCGATTCATGGGCCGGACGGCGGAGTTCTCCGGCATCGAGGAGCTGCTCGACGCTTTCTCGGCGCATCTGGCGAAGGAAGGCTACTCGCTGGCAGATGGAAGCCTGCGCTCGGCGGCATTCGGAGTTGCCGGTGCCATCGTGAACGATCAAGCAGTCTCGAATAACCTGGCCTGGACGATTACCCGGGAGGGGGTCTCTCAGGCCCTGGGGCTTCCAGCCAGTGAGACGGTCCTGCTCAATGACGTCGAAGCGGCGGCCTCCAGCCTGACTCATCTCGCGAGCGAGCATCTGCTGCCCCTGAATTCGGCGGCCCCGGTAGCGCTTCGGCCCAAACTGTACATCGCGGCCGGAACCGGGCTGGGAGAATCGATTCTGTTCTGGAATGGCGATGGTTACCAGGTTTCCCCGTGCGAGGCCGGGCAGACGGATTTCGCCCCGGGCAGCGAGGAGGAGATCACGCTGCTGAAGTTCCTGCGCGGGCGCATGCCCCGCGTATCGACGGAAGAGATTGTTTCAGGACGCGGGTTTCGCATCATTCATGAGGCGCTTTTTCCCGAAGTGCAGCACCCGTTTTTCGACGATCCTTCACTCGACGCTGCAGCCAACATCACCCGGCAGGCGTTCGGAAAAACCTGCGCCGCCTGCGAGCGGACGTTGCATATCTGGACCCGAGCCTATGGTTCGGAAGCCGGCAACATGGCGCTTCGATCCCTGCCCTACGGCGGGGTTTATATCGGCGGCGGGATTGCTCTCAAGATCCTGCCGAAATTGATGGACGGCACATTTGTCCGCGCCTTCTGCGATAAAACCCTGCTGTCGGCCGAGCTGGCGCGAATTCCCATCTACGTGGTGCTGAAGCAGGATGCACCGGTTTTGGGAGCGGCCTACGTTGCCCTCGACTCGGTGAACCGAGCGGAACCAGGCCGCGAGAAAACATCCTCGTCCGCTTTATAGCTCCCCCGGACCGGCTCATCCCCGCACGGTTTTACTCGGCCCGCGCAGGTCGTCCAACGGCCGCACAGGCACGCCCGCCTATCCGCGCCTATCCGCCTATCTATCAGCGGATGGAAGGCGGACGGCTGCCGGACTGGTGCGCATCCCCAGTAACATCAACAAGATGCCCTTCCCGCGACCAGGCCGGAAGCTTGTCGACTCGGGAGAATCCATCTCGAATTGTAGCCAACCAGCTCCGGTTCAAATCACAAACAAAAAGGGCCGGACAGAAGATGTCCGACCCAATGCGAATCCTGCCGAGTTCGCCCGCTATTCGGGTCCTTCTTTGGTCCCGTCGGGTTCTTGAGCCCCGGCTTCGCCGGCGGCCTGGTCGGCTTCTTCCATCGCCTTGCGAGTCTCCTCGGCTTTCTGGGCGCGAAGCTCGGCGCGCTTCTGGCGTTTCTCGTCGAGCACCTGCTCGCTGCCGAGCAGTTCGACGAATGCCGTATCAGCGCCGTCGCCTTTTTTCCAGGCGGTGCGCACGATCCGGGTGTAGCCGCCATTGCGGTCGCCGAAACGGGGGCCGATGGTGTCAAAGAGCTTGCGGACGGCTTCATCGGTCATGAGATAGGCAGCTGCCTGGCGGCGGGCGGCGAGGTCTCCGCGCTTGCCGAGGGTGATCATCTTCTCCACGGAGGGGCGGAGGGCCTTGGCTTTCGGAACCGTGGTCTCGATCCGCTCTTCGATAATGAGCGAAGTGACCATGTTCCGCAGCAGCGAGCGGCGGTGCGATGTAGTACGTCCGAGTTTATATCCAGATACCTTGTGACGCATGTTGAACCCCAGTGGTTTTAGTGGCCAGTGATCGGTGATCGGTGGCTGGTTTTGACGCCGCCCGACGGTGCGCGACCGGCGTTCCCGCCTGTCAACTGTCATCGACGGGCGGGACGCCGCGCCATTGCGATCCCTTTAGTAGTTGTCATCCGGCCCGTACGCCGAAGCCGGCAGCGGAACGTTCGACGTCGGTCCGGGAACCGCGTTCCCGTGCTCGTCGATCTTCATGCCCAAGCTCAGACCCATGGTGCCGAGTATCTCTTTAATTTCATTCAG
>Ga0123355_10018663_pt1 | contig 11017 bp, 8 predicted proteins | sample TergutEmb28metaG_3_FD_89872 | JGI IMG/M metagenome (GOLD analysis project Ga0123355, IMG submission 89872) | Embiratermes neotenicus P1 segment gut microbial communities from Petit-Saut dam, French Guiana - Emb289 P1 | ecosystem: Host-associated > Arthropoda: Insects > Digestive system > Gut ...
CGTCACCACCGTACCATGATATTATACACAACGCAACAGAGCCTACTAGTTAAGCCCGCCTTCACATTGCGATCTGAAGTTACATTCGAGTGTGACATACTTTAGTTTATGAAAATTATCTGTTCGTTAGGATGTCAGAATATAGTATATTGGTATTAGCTATTGCTACCTATCTATGAAGTTTGAATCTACGCCACTAACTATTGTAAACGAGATATCGTCCCTCCCTCTCCCCCAGAGCGCATCCATATATTTTATATTTACTTGATAAGTTGAATACAACCTGACGATGGCCAATTAGTGGCCGAAACATGTAGTTGACACTTAATGTACAAATCATTGCTAATATAGTTGTGTTCTGACTGTACGTCTGCTACATATTGTATGATTTTATGCCATGTAGTCTGGTATAAGTGTGCCAGTATTTCAGAGGAGACTGCTGCCTTATGAATCACCTAGAATACAACAACAAGCATTCCCTGAAAACTTTGTGTCTTCCTGTCTACAGACTTCGCATTTCATAATACAGCAGTCTTTGTAGACACAGGAAGATTATGACTCAGCTTAAGATGATCTGTGGACGCCGGTGATAACATAGGATTGTTCATCGTGACACAACTGTGCTATTTTTCGTAAAGTGCGTTAGCAAGAACTGGAGAATATGCGCTTTATAAAATGCTTGTCTAATCTGCGAACAATAAGTCAGCTTGTGACCATCACTAACCCACCTTACTTTAAACTCTTCTTTGATATTGCCCATATTTATAAAGTGGGCTAACTCTGATTCATTAACGTGGCAAAAGCGATGTTGCCTACGTAAGCATGAAATTTCGCTGTGAAAAAAAAAATTTGAAAACTGAACATTGTTTCACATTACATGTTGCAATAGAGCATGTGAAGAAAAATCTATAATTATTTCAAGGTTTATGAAACGTTATTCAGTTCCGAATTCTAAATGTCAGGTACATGGAAACTTTGGGCAGTCTCAAGCAGGGATTATTTCGGCTTTCGATTTATAGGAAAATAGTTGGAGATGTGTAACCGAATTAATCAATGATCTTCGCAGATTTTGGTAACTGCAGGTACGCATGCCTCAGCCAGTTATAGTGATGATGAAGTTCTTTCTCTTATATTCGTCATTTGAAAGTCGGCGGAACTACAAGACGATTTGCAATGTGGGAATTTTTGAATATACATATTATTTGAAAATAAAAATAAATATAATAGGCTCTATATAATCACATGATTGTGTTGATTTACTAATCGTAATCGACTCGCATAAATAGACTAATATATTCCCAACTTCAGCAAGATGGAAGACCGTCCCTTTTTTAGGGTCTGTGAGAAATTCAGTTTACTTCGCAAAATCATACAACAAGGCTTGAAACACTTTCGAAATGCAGCTCAATTTTATGCGATGCTATAATTCTGAAACAGAATAATTATAAATTTCACACAGCCTGTTTCTTTACAAACTTCTGTTCACAATGTTAACATTTCTTTGTTTCTTGCCTCCCTTCCAGTCCCCATTACTCCAACCATCATTCAATAATTTCTCCCTTCAAGCAACCCTTACTTCCATCTTTTCGTCTTTGTTATTCTTGACTTTCGATGTTGTGCCCGCCTTCACCATGACTTGGTAAAGGCCTTTATAGGTGAGACACATGCATAAGTAAAGAGCAGTTTCAATGAAATGAAATGCACCCCCCCCCCCTCCCTCCTCATTTGTCGAGAGACTCAAATGGACTTCTGGTGCCCGGTGTCCAGCATATGAACTCTGACATTTGACTCAGACATAAGGACTTGTGTTCCGAGTGAAATAGAAGTAATGGTTTAGGTCCGAAAAAATAATTGGTTAGGGACGACTAATTTAATATCGAGAAAGTTACTGAATGCCCATGAAAATATATTCCTTGTTTTATACTTGTCTATGACCAACAGATTTAAGCTCAAATTTAAGACTCAATCACCATCACATATTTCTCTTCAGGTACATCTGTACCAAACAATCAAAGCTATTCATTTAATAACATAATTGAATGAATATTTAAGGTTGTTAGTAATTAATGCATGTTAATTATTTTAACAAACTAGTGGAAGACTGACAGAACAATTCAGCTGATCTCTATTGAGTTGATCTAGAAAAATAGTTTTCATCAAAATCAGCGAACAGTTTTGCCAGTGAACCATGCCCAAACCACTGCATTGCAACCTCCCTTTACTGCCTGTCACTAGCATCCTATTTCCTTACCATCACCCAACAAATGAGTTTCAGGTCCTCTCAACGTACGAACTTCGTTTAAAATTAGAAACCAGGTTTTATCTCTTTTCATGAGATTCCATACAAAGTAGAGTTCCGATCTTTCTAATAGGGAAGTGAAATCTGCGTTGTGCATTACCAACACTAGTCGAAATTCTCTAGTCACGAAAGAATTTTAAATAACTTACCGTAAACTAAAACTGTCCCTGCGAAAATTTTGAATAATTTGCATGCTGAATTTTGACCAAGGTAAATTTTAGGAAAGGAGGGAAGAAAGCGATATGACGAGAAGTGGCTCTGAAATTTAAACATGATAACATATCACAAAAACACACCACGAACATCAGTTTTGAGAAGCCCAAAATGTAGTGCTTGGCTCTTACAATGCACAGCGTTTCGATCGGTGTGTATAAGAAGACGCGGGGCTGCAATGACGCGCAACTGTGTGTTCTAACAAGCACACAAGATGCAAGTCACGTCCGGATTGGTGCTGCTAAATTTAACGTTTCTTTGCACAAAGAAAATCCATCACGTTGAAGAGCTGGTTAAGAGCTCACAAGTGCGTCGCGTTGGAGCGAATAAGGGAAAGACGGAGAAGAAATTCTTTTCATCCGTACTGGGCACATATCTTGCCTTCAGAATAGAAAATTTGAACTTCACTTCTCTTTCCTCTATCTTTTATCATTTTCTTTATAAAAATAAATAAAACTCTAGAGCATCAACACGGAAAAGGCTAGAGATTAGAAAGGAAAACGTTCTGATTAGAAAGAACAATTAATACCTTTTTGAGCTAGGCTACCTTACTTACTTACTCCATGGAGCAGAGTCCTTCTTGAGAAGCTAACTGGTTCTGCAGTTAGTCAACAAACTCCCCGCACTTTATGGAACCCGAAGGCTCATCACCGTATTCAAAAGTGCCCGTCATCTGTCCCTGTCCTGAGCCAACTCCATCCAGTCTCCAACACCTCCCACTTCCCGAAGATCCATAAGCTACCATTAGTTGAAAATTTTACCTTCTCATTCAGTATTTCTCTAACATATGGTCGTTCACAGAACCAAGTATTGAAAATGGATGGGTAAAAGAATGAACAATTAGGGGAAGGTTTGAAGAAGTGAATGGGTTAGTGAGAGCTAAAGTGTGTTGTTGAGTGAAGATATGAATGCAAAGCCGGAGAGATGGATTGAAGAATTATGCTGATCATTTACAACGTACTAATGCGCATTTTCAAATTATTCACTGGCTAGCTTATCGATTGAGTGTCTCTAATGTCTAAACTGAGGTTTGAAGTGAGCAAACACTAAGGTTGTCCTCTACACAATTCAGAGTACATTACAACTATTCCCTTTGTCACAACCAAATTTTCCTCAGATATGTTGCAATATAATAGGTTATTTAATTGTTTTTAGAGGTTATATAGCAACAAAAAAGAGTAGGCTTTCATTATGTGATGTGCACATAAATCAGAGTGCTTTAAATTTACTTTAAAGAAGAATGAAAGGAACGGGTCACGTGGCACTTACGGGAGATAAGAGACGTGCATACAGGGTTTTGGTGAGGAGACCTGAGGGAGAAGAACACTTGGAAACCTAGGCATAGACGGGAAAGTGATATTAAAATTGGCCCACAAGAACTGGAATGAGGAGGCATGAACTAGTTTGATTTGGTTCGGGATATAAGCAGGTCTTGGGCGCTTGTGGGTGAGGTAATGAATATCCGGTTCCTTGTAATGAGGGGGATTTCTTTTCTATGTAAGGAGCTGTTAGCTTGTCAGGAAGGAATGTATTTCATGGGTAGGTTGGTTAGTTGGTTTTTTGGTTAGTTAGCAAGAATTTTTACACCACCGCCTATATAAAGGAGGTAAGTCAAAATTGTCCCTGCGCACTTCATGAAGGCAAATAGGGAGATTAAAGCAAAAGCTCCAACCATCTGCAATCTCACAACCAAATGTAGTAGAATGGTCCACTTCAGTTCCCGGCCTCTTTACCACCGGAAAATGACAGTCCTGTGTGCTGCTTAATCAAGCTCTGTACTGAATGACAAGTTGGTATAGCCAAAATATCTCTTCTAAGGAAAATTAAAAGCTCATGTTAAATTACATCGGATATTTTCCGGGTTCTACCGCTTTTCACATGGATAAGATAACCTCTACAATTGGCGACAAACAAAGCTGAATGAAGGAAGAAACATCGAAGTAACGACGAAATATTCTCTATTTTTTAGAGTCCTTTATTACTAGTTGTAGAAAAAAAAGAATGTAACTTTCACCATCTTGTTAAGGTACCCAGCCTTACGCCCTATTGAAAGCGTATATATGTTACGTCATCTCGACGCTAACATGTGATCATTCCGAAATTTTACGTTTACTTGATACCATGGTCTCATACATACAATTTGGCTCAGAATTGTATTAAGTAAAGTACTTAGATCGCGATTAACATGCTCTTATTTCGTGTCTTATACAAATAAGGACAGTAGTGTAGTGACCACGGGTGTTGTTTACACCGCTGTCACCAATTTCTGTAGTGCCCGTGTGTTGTGTCCACACCGCTGTCAACAATCTACGTAACGACACGGGGTGATCCACAATATCGTCACTACTTTGAGTAGCGCCCAGCCGAGCGGTAAGTTTGGGCAACTCTACTGTGGCCGTTAAGAGGCCTATCCTGAGAATGGTAGCAATGGCCTAGTCAGAGGCCTTACGGTTATCTAGGTATCAAGGACTGCCTTGGGGTTTGTGGGAGACGAACTGCGTAACAATTTAACAAAAGATTCTATTATCTACTGTATATAAATAAATAAACATGTAGGTACACTGGTTGAAGATATGTTTCTGCAGTCCTATAGTTGCGCAAATTTGTAAGTTAATTAACCGTCACGCCACTATTAAATCCCAAGCGTTAATCGTAGAATTTAGAATAGTACACGTATTTAATTTCCAAAATAACTCGCTAAACACTGAATTTGGATAATAGGTCAGATCAGCTTACCTCCTGTTACCAGCCAGAGTATGAAGCAGCCCGACATCTCAACCGATGATATTTATTAAGTATAACTTCCTCAGGCCACAGAATAACGCCGTGTCGTAGACCAAAATTACTTCTTGAAACCAATCTTGCAAGTCTGCAACGCCGAGTCTCTGCTGAGTCTGTCTTGACATAATTTCCTCGGGATTTTATAGTGGCGTTGTGCTGACTCAAATATTTTCCTCAGTACTTACATCACTTAACTGGGGCACGCATATACCTTTCAAAAAACAACTGTGAAGTAAGCTGCCCAGGGTTTTCTAATTTCGTCAAATAAAGTTTCACTGCCAGCACATTCCGGCTTTTACAAAAAGACCAAGTGATTACCAAATGTTGCGTACATTACAGTAGTAATTACTACACAAATACACCTCGTTTAATAACGCTGACAGTGTCTTATGATGGATGAATGGCGAAAGTAAACTGAAATTTGTGAAAGGTTGCGTTTATGGCCTAATCGAGGCAGAAACCTAACATCTATTTGTCGGAACGGGTTCAAACCACTTAATGCCTCAATAAAACGGTCGATGTACAGTACCTTTGAAGTTTCGAACTAGGTATCTCTGAAATACAAGTTACTATCCTTAACTGGCTGAACCATCATGTTCAATTAAAAAACATCTAACCGTTAAAGTTTTTGCAGACCACGTCTAACTGCTGTGTTATTAACACCAATTCAAAAATGTTTAATTCCCCCTTGATTGTACATTTGGATTTTATGTTATGTGGTGCAAGATTAAAATATTACTTCTCATGAAGTCGGAACTACGAAACAACTTTTCGCATTTGGATGCTTTAACTAACTGCATAAAGGAGGAACTTTTAGAAGTCAGTAATCCAAAGTTGCGTAATGTCATTTTAAGTATAACGCATGGTTGTTTCTCAGTTCGCGTGCTGTAAAGACACTGATATTGTAATTCAGTGCATGTGACTTAGAACTTATATATCCTGTATTTCATATTTATCAGACAGCAGGTGATTAATTGGACGGATTGTCAAGTCAGCAAATTACGTGTAACCAGATATTGTGCAATTAATAAGCGGGTAAATGTCGATTAATATTTTAGAGCCCAATAATAACAATGTGCAATTCATTTTGCAGTATTAAACAAATCTGTATATTTTGACAACTTGCAGACTTATATGTTATTATTCTCTAATATATTACTATTTATCTAGATGTCATTTACTGAACTTGTAGTTTCTCCGCAACATGACCGAGAGAAGACAAAAGATATGAAACAAAATTATATTGGCAGGTCAGGCAGCAAGAATGTGAAATGAGAAAAGGGCAAAATTTTTCTTTCCGGAAACAGTACGAAACAGACATTACCGAAAATGGACTCAAATTCCTTCGAAATTTAAAAACGTAAAATTTGTTGTAGGTATTTACATCACCTACACAAGGAATCAAACAGTAAACTCTATTTACATCACCTGCACCAGGTATCAAACAGTAAACTCTATTTATATCACCTACACCAGGTATCAAACAGTAAACTCTATTTACATCACCTACACAAGGTATGAAACAGGAAACTCTATTTACATCACCTAAACAAGATATCAAACAGTAAACTCTATTTACATCACCTACACAAGATATCAAACAGTAAACTCTATTTACATCACCTACACAAGATATCAAACAGTAAACTCTATTTACATCACCTACCCAAGGTATCAAACAGTAAATTTTATTTACATCACCTACACAAGATATCAAACAGTAAACTCTTATGGTTCTCGAGTGACTTAATGGAACCATGATTGTAGTCATTACCCACGCTGTGGACTTCATATTCCTGCTCGTAGTAGCCCTAGTTACCTTAATACCATGACTAAAATTACTCTAAATTGTATTCATTTCGGACCCCACAGAAAACAGCTTCCTTATCGTTTAGAAAAACCAATCAATTAATATTTTATAGGAGAAAAGAAGATATCTATTTTAAGAATCAGTGTGTTGGAAAAATAGAGTACGTGTAGTTGTGCTGCCCCATTTGTGAATTCCCTAACGTTGTGGTGGTAGTAGTAGTAGTAGTAGTATAGTAGTAGTGTAGTAGTAGTAGTAGTAATAGTAATAGTAATAGTAATAGTAATAGTAGTATTAGTAGTAGTAGTAGTAGTAGTTGTTGTTGTTGTTGTTGTTGTTGTCGTCGTCGTCGTTGTTGTTGTTGCTGATGTTCGTAATTTTTTCCGCATTATGATTCTGGCCTGTTTCAATTCATAAATTTCCGCTGAAACTACGAACACCCATAAAGACACTTGGCACGAATTGTTGGACGATGGATTGGCCTCTGGCTAGGCCTGTGTCTGCACAGTACAGCACAAACACGGGATCCGAAAGCAGAACCTATTGTTTGAGGGGTCGAATAGAGTACATGTCTTAGACCACGCTGAGCCACTCTGCTTGCACGTGGACCGAGCCTTATCTGATTAAAGACGCCACCTACCATTTACCCCTTCGTCCTCTTTCCTTAACGCACGCGCTCCGCACTCGGGCATTGTGTTCCTTAATTCGTTTCCTCCTAACTACGACATAACCGGTACAGAAGCGCTGAATTAAGACTTGATTGTAAAACTGAAGTGTGCAAAGAGCTCGGACCGAAGTTCAGTCTTCGTGCCGAGCCTGCGAGGTTTATTATGATTAGGTCAGCAGAATACAACCGGTATGTTTGTGTGAACATACCGTAAGTTTTAATTGGATTCATGCTCAGTTTTTCTGTGGCCTCTTTAATCAACGGGCTTATGACAACGCCCTTAGTCATAATAACTTAAGTTGAAAAATTAAACCACTGTGTGGAAAACAAATCTCTGAACCATTTCTCATGCACGTAGTTAAATCGAGCATTTTAGTGCCTGATCAACTCTTTCTGCTCAAACAAGCAAAACAACACAGAGACAAATGAGGATGTTGAACATTGAGGCTCAACCAAAGAGTAACTCGTGTGTTCTGACATCATGCTAACGTAGACTAAGACATCCTGGAACACAATTTTGCACATTCTTGTTAAGTCTTTCGGAATTTTAACAGATTTTGCTGAAATTGAGTTTAAGCACTGTCATTATAGACTATTGAAGGATGTTATTTAATAATAAAAGTATGTCAGTTTAATGACAATGGAAATAGGAACAAATTCCCAAACTTCGTAAATGACAAATATAATATACTTCAGCCAGGTATAAATGTCGAAAATTTCTTTGTTCTTGTTCTTATTTTTGTTGTTGTTCTTCTTCTCACCCCTATTTGCCCTTTCAGATATCGGGTTTCATCAGCCAGATGTGATAAGCTTTCCTGTCTTTCGCCACATTATTCACCTCCTGTAAGCCCTACCCCTTTACCAACCACTGTCACCTTTTCATACAAAAGTTATGAAGGGCATATTCTACGAATAAGGCTAACAGATATTTTATGTAATTATGCTTAAGATTCGCGTTTGTATTGCTCTCTACTACTTTATGACAGTCCGGTAAGTCAGTACAGACTGTCTCCTTCTGCAACGTACAATTGACGTAAGTCTGGAATGCAATGAAGCTTCGAAAATTTCTTACCTACTTACCGGGCTACATAGCTTCGTAACCCAGAACAGAGCATGAATCATGAGCCGTATGAAAAACGAAAACTTCACATTCTCATATTACTTCATGACCTCCGTGGCGTAGCGTTGTATGAGACTGGAAAGATCAGCTAATATCGGTCGTTTCTGTTCTCCGTATACCATGGCTCCGAGCTTGGTAGTGGCATTAGACAAGCAGATTGTTTATCTAATTATTATTTTACAGATTTATTTTTGTTTGGTTGGTACATTTATTTTGTGGGGCAAATCTGTTATGGTGTACCTTAAATTGTACGTGTTTTCAAAGTTACCGAGTGACTATCAGCGGGATGAAGTAATCATTAGCAGGCAGTTGTTGATTGATGTAAGACAGGCTGCAATGGACACACTGTTAATTACATATCACAAACTCTAGACAAATTAAAAGAGTAAAATATATTTTAAGAATTCAATTTTCGTTACTACATATAGCAGAGATTTTAAAAAAGGTTGTGTACCTACACGTATATATAAAATTACCGAACCCCACAACTTACTGTGCGACCTTACCATCAACAGAAGAACGCAACCTGTTACTGTCCTGTCCCTGTGTTGAAAGAATGCCTCCTGAAAATTTGCACTTTTGTTAAGAGATAAACATTTTGAACCCAAGAGAATAAAAATTAATTAAAAATTTAAAATGTGCATAATTTAAGAACGTTTCGAAACTTAAGCAGAAATTACTATATCAATACAGGGGCATTTAGAATCTGCTAATCCTTCAAGCTCAGTAAACACACCTAAACATATTGTAATATTTCTGTTTCAGTAACAATTCTATAGTGGGTTTTGATCAAGCTTTGTGGTGATATTGTCAAGCTTGATTATTTCATGATTTATAATGAAGTCCTACATTGGATAGTTCACACTAAACGTATTTGAACAAGAGTATATAAATAATATCTGTTCAAGTTAAATAAGGAACGTACAATAAAGACTTATACGATGGTATATAAAGAAATACAAAGTTTTAAAGAGACTGAAAATTTTTAGTGGTAATTAAATTGTACTACAGGAAGCAAGAAGTTTTATTTCGTATTTTACGAGTAAGAAGACTCGAGTTTATAGTTTCAGTGGAATGCACTATCCCTTCAAACATTCTTTTCTTTAAGGTTAAAATTTGGTCTATATTTAGGATTCAGCAATAAAATACTTATGAGAGAAGTCATTTAATAATTCCTCCCCTCTTTTGAAAGTTAGTGCCGTTTAATCGACTTGCTGGTAGTTTTGAGGCCACAGGAAAATAAAATTGTCAAAATGAATAACATTTATTTAATCAGCACAACAACTAATGCACATACATAATTTTTTACACTAAAACATTCAAAATCGCTCCATTTTAAATGTTTTAATGTAAACAATTTTATGTATGTGCATTAGTTGGTGTGCTAATTAAATGACTCTACGAAATGCACGGTGCAACGATAAAGAGTAGCATTTTTTATAAAAGTTCATTTGAATAACTTGCTGACATTCCACTGTGTTACTAGTCAAAGGGACGCGAAAAAATGTTTAGGTTTGAATTTATTTTATGGCATTACTTTTTAGCTTCCCTCATGTGGGATCTTCCAGCGAAATAAGCCTCCAGCATGGTGACTGTAGGTTATACTGGGATTCCAATGAGACCCACCATTCGTCAATGTTACGTCTTCCCTTTACCGAAAAAGGGGGTGGGGAATGAAGGAGTGCTCCTATATCCAAGCAACGTCTGTGCACCTTGCAGGCTCGAAGCGTTTCAATCACACCAAGCCCTCTCTATATGTTATCCAATGTCTGGTACAATTAGTTAAGGGAATATTTTAGTCCTAAGAAAAATTCTTTGCCTGTAGGGAATATGACGTCTCTTCAGATTAGAAATACTAGTATGGCTACTCACTAAAGATATTTCTGCCGACTGGTCTGAAAGTGGTAACAATACTGTGCTGCTACACGTTGAAGTGTAAGGCCTGTTTCAGTAACAGATGATTGCATCTAAGATACTTCAGTCCGTTTCGAATAAATTGAGTCTCTCTTTTTTTTGGCTCAAAGATGGGTTTCAGTCGTCCTAAGAAGAACTTCGTGAAGGGGGGTATTTCCTCAAAATTTAAGGCGTCTCATCCGGTCAAATCTACCGTCTTTTATACGAATCCGAAGA
>Ga0123355_10018665_pt1 | contig 11016 bp, 15 predicted proteins | sample TergutEmb28metaG_3_FD_89872 | JGI IMG/M metagenome (GOLD analysis project Ga0123355, IMG submission 89872) | Embiratermes neotenicus P1 segment gut microbial communities from Petit-Saut dam, French Guiana - Emb289 P1 | ecosystem: Host-associated > Arthropoda: Insects > Digestive system > Gut ...
CGCTGTTTGGACATGGTCCGATGTAGTTCTCGGGACCTGCTTCGCGTACGTTCTGTGCACCGCCTCCCCAATCGGCATCAAAATTAACGTTCAAGTCAACTCCGCGCGCATTTGCTTTCCAAAGTGGATGTTTACGCTGCGCAATTTCAACTCCGTCTGGGTTGCACAATGGAACAAACCAAATTCCGCCATTTTTTGGTGGATTCTGGGTATATATCTTTATAAGTTCATCAACCAAATGCATAGTTATCCATTCACGCGCGTGAATGGCTCCGGTTACTATGATTTGATTTTCGCTGTTGATATCCCCAATATGGTGGGCGATAATTGGGAGACCCTGTACACTATGACCTATTATATTCATAATAATTCTTATGAAAAAGTCTATTGATTGTTTCTTTTTCAATCCCATTTCGGGTCAGATATAGCCCAAATTTGGCAAAGTTTCGATAGTTTTCCAACCCCTTTGGAAGATTTTTTGTGCCAAAAAAATCTGTTCCGAACACTAAATTGTCTTCTCCAAAGTTGTTTAGGAAATATTTAATGTGATTCAAAATGTTTGACCCAATAAAATCCCCAACAAGTGTTAAGCCAATTAATCCGTCTGCATTAATGATTGCTTGAATTTGTTCGCGGTCAATGTTGCGCGGATGAGGATGGACTTCGCTAAAGCAAGTGTGAGAACATAAGGGTTTTTTGCAAAGTTTAATTACTTCGAAAAAACTTTTTCGGTTAAGGTGGGCAAGATCTGTGATAATGTCGTTATCCACTAGTTTTTCAACAATGCTTTTACCAAGTGGGGTCAGGCTTCCGTTATCAAGTGCACCGCCAGCCAAAGCATTATTACAATTCCAAGTTAATCCAACGGAATAAGGCTTAAGTGTAATTAGTTCGTCAATATTGTCTTCATCTAAAAACCAGGCGTCTTCAATATGTAAAAGCAATTTAATGCTTGTTTTGGTCTCATCAATAGTCTTTCGGTGTTTTTGTATTTCTGACATTGGGTCTTGCATTTTGGTTGTCCATACTGAAATTAAAATTGCTTTGACTCCAGCGTACTCAGCTTTTTGTATATACTTTTTGAATTTTTTTGGAGACAGGCAAGTTATCACGTCATTATGTAAGTCGACAAGAGGTATAGACATAGTTTTATATATGAGTTATGATGTAATCATGTTTGACAAGTTTTATGAGATTGTAAAGAGAATTCCTCGTGGAAAAGTCATGACTTATGGGCAAGTTGCCGCCTTGGCAGGTTTTCCACGCTGTGCGCGACAAGTGGGCTTTGCGTTACATAGAAATCCTTGCTCAAAAACCATTCCTTGTCACAGAGTGGTTTTTAAAGATGGAAGTTTAAGTCCAGCCTTTGCATTTGGTGGGGAAAGAAAGCAGCGAGAACTGCTTGAACAGGAAGGTATAGTGTTTGTGGGAAATCGGGTGGATTTGCGGAAGTTCTAATTACTAATTAGTTTCTTTATTGAGGGTAGCGTTCTTATTGCTGCCTCCCGGCCAGTCTGAATGGCTTCATCATTATTCCGGAATATAAATGATGATCTATTTTCTAATTCAGGTATTATTAGTATGTCGGCGTCTCGACCTTCGTGTTGTGCGCTGCGCCAGTCCATAGATTGATAGGCTGCATCAAGGACTCTGAGTGTAGAATTCGAGGTTAACTCTCTTGGCGAGCCGATGGCATCAACAGCAATTATGATATCTGCCCCCAAGTCTCTGGCTTCACTTATCGGCATACGCTTTAAAACCCCGCCATCAACAAGGAGCATTCCATTGTGTTCCACCGGACGGAAAAGTGCGGGTATTGAAATACTGGCACGAACTGCTTCCCAAATTAGACCTGTCTTGAAAACGTGAAGTTTATGCTTGCGCATATCGGCTGCTATTGCTGCGAATTTAATATTACTATTTTCAATGCGTGTATTTGCGCCTGCGTATTTTTTGAAAAGTTTCATTGCTCTGTCGCCGCGAGCAATGCCGCCTCGAAACATATTTCGCAAATCAACATCAAAGACGGTGCGGGTCGTGACTCTGTTAGCCACCTCATGCATTTCTTTACTTGAAATTCCTGCAGCAAAACCACCACCTATGAGTGCACCCATAGAACAACCAGTAACAATGTCGATGGGAATATTGTTTTCCTGCAAGACTTCAATAACGCCAATGTGGCAAAACCCACGTGCACCACCTGCACCCAAGACAAGGCCGATCTTCTTTCTCATAGTTTTCTATATGAAAGTAACTGCGTAATGTGATATGATGGTGGCATGAGTGCGGAGCAAATTACTTACTGTGATGTGATTGATGGTATGAAAGACGGGGAGAGTAAGAAGTTGCACAAAGAATATCACGACAATCATTACGGTTTTCCAATTCATGATGACAACGAATTGTTTGGTCGTCTAATTTTGGAGATCAATCAAGCAGGATTGTCATGGGAAACGATACTGAAAAAACAGCATAATTTTAGCAACGCGTTTGATGATTTTGATATTACTAAAATCGCCAACTATGGTGAGAAAGAACGAAACCGACTCCTTGCAGATGCGGGAATTATCCGAAACAGGCTAAAGATTGATGCAGTAATTCATAATGCGAATATCATTCTTGGGTTGCAAAAAGAATATGGCTCGTTTGAGAAATGGCTTGATTTACATCATCCACGCACTAAAGATGAATGGGTGAAGTTGTTTAAGAAAACTTTCAAATTCGTTGGAGGTGAAATTGTTAATGAGTTTCTGACAAGCACGGGGTACTTGCCGCCTGCCCACCGAAAGGAATGTCCGATTTATGAAAAAATAGTTGCTGCTAGGCCGAAGTGGAATGACAACTAATGGTTGCTGGACGATTGGGTGAGTTGCGAATATAATTAAGTTAATCAAAGCGCATTGAAATCTAAAACAAGGAGGTGGCTCATGGAAATAGGAAGAATTTGCGAATGCACAAATTGCATCTGCGACAATTGTCCGTGCACACAATCAGAATGTAGGTGTACGTCCGAGTGTAATTGTGTTTGTTGCAGTGGCGAATGTGTAAAGTGAGGTACTGTGGACATAACAATCATCGGAAGACAGATTGCTGAGGGGCGAAAAGGCAAGGGGCTGTCACAGGCCCAATTTGCCGAGTTGTTGAATGTGACGCCACAGTGTGTCGGTAAGTGGGAGAGGAGCGAGAGTTTACCTGACATTTTTACACTTGGAAAAATTGGGGAAGTTATTGACACAGACGACATTTGTTACTTTCTTGGCAAACCATCATGTGTGTGTGCTTGTGGTTGTTGCGATTGTTGTAAAAGTGGGGGAGTCTTGTTCGACAAATAAAGTGGTTTACATTCACTAAATACTTTACACACTTTTTTACATTTTCACGCAAAAGATAGTTGTTGAAATTCAGAAGTTAGGGTTGATTTCAAAGATGTAATTTCCTTAATCGCGTGTTCACTTTCTATCGTAACCCATCGTTTTTCATTGAAAACATACACGCGACATGGTTTGTTTTGTTTTACCATTCTATATAGTTGGTCTAAGGATCCTTTACTTTTCCCGTCCCAAATTACAATCCCATAATCCGCGTCATTCAATAATTTCTGCGCTAGAATTAAGTTCACCAAAAAGGACGTGCGTAATATCTTCGTCAAATTCTTTTATACTTCTTGAACCTCCAATAAAGACCTTCATATTCACTCCTTTTATAGTTTTACAGTTCGCGTCCGTTTTTGCGTAACACACAAAACATAAACCGTACACACATTATATGATTCTTTCAAAACCCTTACACACGCGTTTAGAGTTGCGCCCGTTTCAAAAATATCATCAACCAACAAAACATTGATTCCACCAAAATCTTCTTTTTTAGATGGCTTTATTTCTACAGATTTGTTACCTGCTTTATCGGATTTATCTTAGTCATATTTGATAGTATCATCTTTTTAAAAGATTGTAAATCATTCATGGCAGGAAAAGGGGTGTACGTGACATATGGCGCTCCAGCCAGGATTCGAACCTGGAATAATGGTTCCGTAGACCATTGTGATATCCATTTCACCACCGGAGCATATAAGTATTATACTATTGTTTCGAGGTTTTGACAAGAACTTGTTTTGGGACACAAGTATTGACATTGGAAAATTATATGGTATAGTGTTGCACTTGATAAATACCTTGCTCGTTAAAGTTATGGCGAATAACAAGGGTAGGATGAGAAATGGACAATTTTTTGTACGGCTCGTATGCTTTGCGAATAACCGTAAACAAAAAAACCCAGGACATATCCCAGGTTTTTTAAGTGTAACGAGTGGTTTGGTGATTACTCGTCAGATTCTTGTTTTTTGCAATAAAGTAGGCGAAATGTTATTGCGGCGAGCAGGGCTCCGGCTAGGGGTGCAACTATGAATAACCAGACTTGGCGCATTGCCTCGACTCCACCGAAGATTGCAGGACCAAAGCTTCGGGCTGGGTTAACACTTGTTCCTGTTAGAGAAATTCCAAAGAAGTGCACCAAAGCTAGGGTTAGACCTATAACAAGTCCAGCGACCTTTGCATTGTCTGTTTTGCGCACAACACACAAGATGGTGAACACAAATACGAATGTTAGTGCAATTTCAACAATTAATCCAATTCCTATAGAAGCTGCGTCATTGGTCCCAAGTCCCTCGTATGCATTGGTTCCCATGATATAGTCTCGAGCTCCTGCCATTTGGATAATTCCGTAAATAAGGGCGGCTGCGATGATTGCACCGATGACTTGAGATACAAAATAGGCAATGAAATCTACAGTCTTCATTTTGCCTGTTGCATAAAATCCAAGAGATACTGCTGGGTTGATGTGACATCCGCTTATTGATCCGATTGCGTATGCCATAGCGACAACTGCTAGACCAAATGCCAGTGCGGTTGCCACAAGGTTGACCTCGCCTGTGGCGTGGTGTGTGAACACAGCGGTTCCAACCGCCACGAACACTAGAACAAATGTTCCAATCATTTCGGCAAAGTACTTTCTAAATTCAAGTTTCATAAAACCTCCATGCAGAAATTATGAGATATTTTATTTTGATTGTCAATTACTATTCCCAAATAAAGAAATTTCCGTCAGAAATAGCGATAATAAGAATTATTACACCAACTATTCCAAGTACAATTCCAGCAATTGCAATGCTGCGACCCGTTCCATTTAGTCGCTTCGAGCGGGCAAGACCTATGCTTGATAAAATTAAGCCTATAATTTCCAGCGGAAAAATAAGCAATCCAATAATAGAGCAAACAAAACCAGCAGTAGCAATACCGTTTCTTTGTGTTGTTTGTCCAGGTTGGTTTGGCTGTCCCCAAGTGGTTGTTGAGGTCGGTTGCCCCATTTGTGATGATGGTTCTTGTTGTGTTGAAACTTGTGGTTGTGTGGTTTGACCAGGCATGCCGCATCCATGGCAAAATTGGTCTGATGGTTTTACTGCGTTTCCGCAAGTGGTACAAGTGGTCATTAAAATTTCCTCCTAGAGATAAGATAACATATGTTTATTGTTGTGTAACTCGTTTTTTGCTTCTAAAGTCTTTCTTTTGCTGTGTCAGTGATGTTTTTTATGATTTTGTCACGAAACGCGCATGTTTGTCACACCAATTTCGTCTGTCATGTTTGTTCTGACTAGCCATAGGTTTCTAATCATAGTTGAGCCTTCATTAAGTGGGCGATTTGGATAAAATACGAACTCTCCAAGGGTTGCTGTGCGATAGTCTTGGTTGAATTCTATTGTGATATTGCGAAGGCAGGATAATGGTTGAGTCACCATGGCCAAGTTGGGAATACCATTATTTGCGCCTGCATGTACATATGGCCAGCTCGTAATTCCGCCTATGAAATAATTGCCATACGAATCCCGACGAATTCCTATGTGGCAAGAATCAACTGTTGCTGTAGAGTGACCTACGTTTACTGTAAATACTATCCAATCATCATTCTGCATGTCGGCAAGAATATCAAAACGCAAGGTTGTAGCGCCGACTTGATTGATTTGAATAGTTCCGCTTTGTCGTCCAAAATTCGGGTTAGCCAGTTCTGCGTTTGGAATTCCTGTGCTAAACCACGCGATGCCGTTTTCGACTCTGACTGTGCCATTGCTCATGTTTGTTGTGTTTGTAATAGGGAAAAGTTTTTCTTTCACAATTTCGAATTTTGTATCTTGATATATAGTCCAGCTTCTTGTTGTTACAGGTTCATTTTCCACGGAAATGTTTAGTATATAATATTCTGGGTCAAGTGCTGTCCACTCTAGATAAATATCTGTTCCGTGTTCAACGCTTGCACCGTTGTTTATAGTTTGCGTGCCATTCATAACTGTGAAGTTTACATTCTCAGTTTCGTTCCAGCTAATCGTATACTTGGTCACAGAATTTGGAACATAGTCTTCAGTATTGTTGCAGCCATTCACAATTAAAGCTAGGGGCAAAATAAAACAAGCAACTAAAATAATTCTAATTTTTTTCATATATTCTCCTGTGGAATAGTATGTTTAAAAATTTGGAAATTACTCAGGGTCTTTTTTTGTTTCGGTTTCTTTGGTGCTGAGGCCTGTCTTCGCGATTATACCTGTTGCCTTGTGGTTTCTTGAATTCTTTCCGTTGAGATTGGGGTTTGTGGCTTGGAGTTGATTCGCTTTGTCGGGAATCCCTCCTGTTTCTTTGTTGACCATAGCGCTGTTGGCTATTTCCTTGTGGTTTTCTGCTTGAGTTGCGCCTCTGCTTTGGTTTGTTTGGTTCGTTGGCAAGGAATTGCGTGGTGCTTAGGGTCGCGTATTCTTCAGCTGTTCCGCCGAGTTTCCGTGTCAGATCTTGTAGGGCTTTTGCCTGTTGGATGGTGTTGATAATTGTGAATGCCGTGCCTGTTTTCCCCGCGCGACCTGTGCGTCCGATGCGGTGGGTGTAGTATTCTTCGTTGTTTGGGAAATCAAAATTTACGACGATGTCTATATTTTTTACATCGATTCCGCGAGCCGCAACATCGGTAGCGATTAGAATTCCACCATGTTTTTTGAAATTATCCATGGTTCTACTGCGTTCACGTTGTCGCATGTCGCCATGCAGGTATACTGCAGGCAAGTCTTCCTTCTTTAGCGCATCCACTAAATCTTCCGTCATACGCTTTGTGTTGCAAAAAACGATAGAGATGAATGGGTACATAATTTTATGAATTCGCGCAAGCATGTCAATCTTTTCCGTTTTTTTGCAGTTTACAAAATATTGTTTGATGAGGGCGTGGCTGCACTCGTGATTTTTGGACTTTATGGTGACGGGGTCGCGCATGAACGCGGAGGTCAGTTTCTTGATTTCAGGGGGCATAGTCGCACTGAACATTATAGTCTGATGTTCGGGTTTGGTGGATTTTAAGATGGTTTCGATGTCTTGTTTGAATCCCATTTGCAGCATTTCGTCGGCTTCGTCAAGTACAAGCATCTTTAAATAATCTAGTCTCAAAGTCTTTCGTCGAAGGTGGTCCATCAATCGTCCAGGTGTTCCAACCACTATTTTTGCCCCGCGTTTAAGGGATTGGGTTTGCCTGTCGATATTTGCTCCGCCATAAATTGGTGTGACACGAATGTGTGTTTCCTGTGTCAGAAGTTTATTTAAGTGGTCAACGACTTGAGTAACGAGTTCTCGTGTTGGACAAATAACCAAAACTTGAGTTGTGGACAAGTTCACATCAACGCAATTAATTGCAGGAATTCCGTACGCATAGGTTTTACCGCTGCCTGTTTGGCTAAGCCCTATTACGTCAATACCGCTTTCGATAAGTGGCATAGTGCGTTCTTGGATTTCTGTTGCATCAACAAAGCCTTGTTCGCCCAAAGCACGCTTGATAAAATCAGGTAAATTCATTTCGGCAAATTTCATCTGTTCTCCTAAAATAAATAAAAAAATCTACGCTCAGTTTGCAGGCGCAGACTTTTCGCAGTTATTGTAGGTTACATGAAATTAAGTAAAATGTCAATTTTCTACTTCTTTCGGTAAATGCTCCATACCATTACGGAAATCATAATTATTCCCCAAACGAGTGAGTTTTCCCAAGTATTCCTGCGTTATGTTTGGATCTGGCAATAAAAGTTCTCCGGCAGGGTCCAGTGCCAAGAAGAATGCGCGTTTGAATCCGATTAAGTGCGGGAAGGGTTTTAAAAGGCTTTGTAATTCATTCAAGATAAAGTTTTCTTGTGGCAAATAGTTGTCTTTATTGCGAAAGCGCTGGCTGGAGACCAAGTTTACTTCTATGCTTTTAAGGTTTTCGTTGTTGGTGGAATAGTTGGTGATCTCGGATAGAAATCTTGACAAGTCTGCTAAAAGTGGAGCTATATCAGTTTTTTGGGAAGAAGCATGTGCAACAAAGCGATGTACTTTGGAGTTGATATCTCTGGCTACGACGGCGATGCCTGTGCAAGCGGCGAGGCTGCTTGAACCTATAAATGTATTTGGATCCGAGGTAGACGCCGATTCCCCCATCCAGACATCAATAAATTCCTTACCAGCTTTGGTGCAGGTGTCTTTGATGGCACCATAAGACTTATGCAGGTCATCCGCGATTGTAAATATGTTTTCTTCTTTCATTTGGAGCTTCCTGTCAGACTCGAACTGACGACCTGCTGATTACAAATCAGCTGCACTACCAACTGTGCTAAGGAAGCTTAGTTGCACCGATACCAAAGTGGCAAGGTTCTCGAGCGAAGCGAGAGGTTCTTACCAGCTGTGCTAAGGAAGCATAACTGTATTATAGCACAAATGTGTTATACTGGCAAGTGTTAAAAATTCAAAGCTTGGCAAGTGGGTCGCGAGGTAATGTGACATATGTGGGAAGTGAAACCGCCGGTATTTTAGTTGATGTGGGGCTTAGCTTGCCGAAGTTGTTGAAAAGAATGGCGAGTGCAGAGATAGCGCCAGAGAGTATAAATGCAATAGTTGTGACACATGAGCACACGGATCATATACAAGGGGTGGCTTCGTTTGTAAAGAAGTATGGATGCAAGGTATGGGTTCATGAGAAGGTTGAGGAGTGTTTTGATAATAGGTGTAAGGTAGAGACGTTCAATGGAAGTTTTGAAGTAGGGGATATAGTTGTAGATTATTTTCCAGTTCCGCATGACAGTAAGTTTTGTGTTGGGTATACATTTGAAGTTGGTGATGCAAAGATCTCGGTTACAACAGATCTTGGGTCATGTCCGGAACATGTATTTGAAAGAATGAGGGGAAGTCAGATTGTATTAATTGAGTGCAATCATTGTACTTCGCGCTTGCAGCATAATGTTGTGTATCCGACATGGTTAAAACGACGGATAGCAGGCTCAAAGGGGCATTTGTCAAACATGTCTGCCGCAGCCGCAGTTTATCGTCTATCAACACTGGGAGTGCAGCAAGTCGTTCTGGGTCATTTGAGTGCAGAGAATAATAGCCCAACTCTTGCATATTCTACTGTAGTTTCATATCTGGCTAAGCAGGGAGTCGCAGAAGGGGTGGATATTTTTATTGATGTTGCAACACAAGACCAGATTGGAGGTCTTTATGTTGTTGACTAGTTTGGTCTAATAGCGTCTAAAAATGTCGAAAGTGAGACTTGGGCGGAGATGTTTCTCTGTGATAAAATTATAGATGGCAAAAAATCCTTGGTACATATCTGTAATTGCCCCCGAGAAACCAGCTGGGTGTGCGAAAGATACGGTGTTGCGAAGTCGTGTTGGTGGTATAGGAAGACTGGCAAAAGGTTTTGTACACATTATTGAACCAAGGAATGCTATTTTGATTGCTTGTGATTTGGTGACATATCATATATCGGAATGCATAGTTTCTCGCTATGGACTTGTTATGGGTGACTTTATTGAAGTAAAGTTGGGTGTGCTTGACAATAAAATTGCTTACGAGGTCAAGGAGGTTATGTCAATTGCCGAACAGCGTGGTTTTGAAAATGCGAAAACTGAGATGCCATCCAAAGTTTTTGAAATTTGGAATCAGAAGGTTTTTTGTGGTCAGCGAATTTTGGTGGTAGGCGAGAAGACGGATAACAGAGTTCAAAAAATAGTTGATTCAGTTTCAGAAAATCTGATGCAGGTTGCGTTAGTTGCAGAAGATAGTGAAGCTGTTGTGGAGTATTTGGATAAAAGCGGTATTAAGGAAGTGTATCCAATACAAGCAAAGATGACTCCAAAACGTCAAATTGTTGGTTGCTTATATGCTTTGTTCAGGGCGAAACAGCTTTCTACAGATGGTCACGATGTTGTGTTTTATGTGGACAGTTTGTCAAAATTAATGCGAATTTATAATCGCGCAATGACCAGTATGTGTACAAGGGCAACGACTGCCCAGATAAACGAAGGTGCAGTTAGTGACTTGAAGGAAATGGTGTTAAGTGCCAAGCAGCTGAGTTCGAAAGGGAGCTTAACAGTAATTGGTTTTATTAACAAACCAGCAAGTCCGATAGAGCATTATGTCTATGACGAGTTTAGCGATTTGATGAATAAGATTTTAGATATATAACGGTCCAAGCAATAATGGCTGATTGTGCAACAATAAACAGAATATTGAAAAAGAATTTTAATTGCATATTGGCTGATGTAGAGCCAATGTATGGATAAACTGGAATTGCAACAATGATGGCGGCAATCTTTAATCCGATGCTGACGCTGGATAAAGTGATTAATGTTTTTGCAACAAGACGCTCGTTTTTTATTCTGTACAAGATAAATCCAGTCAGCTTCATAAATACGGTAAGAGCAATTAGTATATATGATAATATTATATATGTTCTGACAATATCCAACATCTGGTTTTGTGTTACCGTTCTATCCCACTGCTCAACATTTCGATAATATGTTAAAAGAGAGTGCATTCCAACAACAGATGCCATGTAAAAAACTGCCATCAAGAATCCAACTGTTCCGGCCACCAGTCTTATTTTTTTCACTAAAGTCCCCCAATTAATTTATGAATGATGTATATTCTCCCACCCATTTAATTTTTACATTACCCAGGGGACCATTCC
>Ga0123355_10018666_pt1 | contig 11015 bp, 6 predicted proteins | sample TergutEmb28metaG_3_FD_89872 | JGI IMG/M metagenome (GOLD analysis project Ga0123355, IMG submission 89872) | Embiratermes neotenicus P1 segment gut microbial communities from Petit-Saut dam, French Guiana - Emb289 P1 | ecosystem: Host-associated > Arthropoda: Insects > Digestive system > Gut ...
GTGTGTTGTTTATATCAGCGACTGTGATACTTATTCCCAACTAAGACATGGCTCGGGTTCGCCGCTTCATCTGGAGACACTTAGGAAAACCAAGTAGTTCATCGAAATGGACAGCCTGTAACACGGCCAGTATGCGAGATGGGTACCTCTTGAGTACAGTTTTATAAAGTTACGGCTATACCGATCTGATCAGTGTCTTTGTTCATGCCTCAGTATTTTGGCCTAGAGCCAGGGCGTCCAATATGCGACCCGACATACCTCGGGGTGCAATTGGCCCGAGATTTTTGAAGAAAACTTCACTTACATATTTAGCTAGCACACATGAACTATTACGCCAATAGAGCCTTTTCAGGCGCGTTCGCAAAATTGCGAGAAGCGACTATTAAAGGAAGTGTGCCGAATATCGTTACCCTTCCTAAATCCGTCCCCCTACTATTGATGCTGGTGACGTCTAAACTCTGCCGGTTGGACATGAAACTTGTAGCACGTGATGTAAAAACTATCTCCTGTTTCAGCCGAGTTTGTGTTGTGATGGGAAGTGGCTTGTTTTCGCCTCTGTTTTGTTTTGCAATATCAAAATTTTCTCAAGGTTTCTCTTCGTACCCTTGTTACATCAGGAAAGGTATGCTTTAAGAATAAGCTTATGTCACACATACATCCAAAGTAACACGTAATTCAGTTTTCCGGAAAACAGGCTTGTTTCCCTGCAACCGTCACATATTTCATGAACGTGATCCTGGAAAAATCTCAGCGCAACATCACCAGTTGTTTGCTGGAAATTTCTGTGCCATATTCCAGAATTGCAGAAGAACAGCCTACCACGAGCGGCACAAATCCACAGACCCTAACCAACAGTCACTCAGCCTGCCTCACAAAAACAACACTGTTATTATTCTCTCCTGTGACATTAGCCCTGTTAAAAATACCTTTTGCAGGAAACAAGAACAGCCAACAAAACATGAGCAATCCCATTATGCGCTAGATAATGCCTGTAATAGGCTGCACGGGCTTTGGACCCCAGTGGGAGTAAGAGATTTCCTCTACTCCATACTCGTCCAGACGGTCCCTGGGACCCATCCAGCCTCCTCTGCAAAGAGTGCCGGCTCTCTTTCTCGGGGGTAATGCAGCCGGAGCGTGGCCTTGACCAACCACCCCAATCTAGCTCCGAGGTTAAAAATTAGTTCATGTGTAACTCTGTTCCCTCTTCGTGCCTGGTATGGCATGCTATGGTATGACCCTTACGATTTACCTTACCGGTACCCAGCAGTGCACTGTGAAGTTTTACTGCGTTTAAATTCACGTTACGGGGACTGAATGGACGTGGACATAGAAAGAAGCAAGTGGTCCACTTCATTCTGTAGTTACTGTACCGCAGAGAAACGTCCTATGATGTGCGAAGTGGCTGGTTACAGCCAGTCAGGGCATGATGACGATGACGAATATTCCGGTCATCGAACGTCTATCATTCGTAGTGTGGCCAGACACTTCAGTGACTGAGCTGTCCTGGCTAATGTGGAATGATGTGTCGCGGAAAACGCTCGAGTGCTATCGAATATGGAACGGATCCTGACGTATATTTTCGTTAAATAGCTGCTATGTGTACTGATGCAATTTGTTGAGCTGCCCAGCAAGTTTAGGGCCTGTTACAGCATTTACCAGTAGGCTAAGTGTTTTGTATCACCTACAGCGGAACCAAATTGGAAGGTCTTTGTTGATGCATGTTGTTACGTAAGTTGGTTTCAATTTTTATTGACGGTGCAAGAAAACAGGTTATGACGTTAGTAGTATCGAATTTTTTGTGACCCGTTGAAGTACATTCCTTAGGAAAAAACACGCGACCGCTGTTGACGTCATCAGTCCTTGCTAGTAATCTGTATCCGTAAATAATGAACAAACGTGCTCCATTGGCTTGAACCCGATCGATGTGTTCCTGTGTACGGTACTTAGAGTTACATAGAACGAGGGAAAATATTAAAAATTCAACACACGAGTCGATGTCCCTTTCCCCCACTTCTCGTCAGCGGTTGGCATGCCTGGCAGAAAGGAACTGATGGACTTGCTACTGCGGAAACGTGTGGCGGTGGTGGGTTGGGAGGGGGGAGGGGGGGGGGCCTTTAACTGTAAATATTTCAGACAGTTGGGAAGCAGCAGACGTAAGATAAACGGGCCTGATAATGTTTATTGTAGGTACTGCGTTACAGTTAACAGTATTTGTGGGTACAATATCGTAGCGATTAAACTAATCACATATGTCAATTAGAAACACATGTTCCCATACATACGTTGTAACTGTATGGGTTACAATTTCAGCATAAACTGTCGTTAAATCAATAGGCCTAAATGAACCAAACTGTGACAAATACGTAAGTACGGTAGAATTTATAAGCGCACGGAGGATCACAGGCACGTCGGGTCACGTGATTCTTTAGTTCCGTCCTTCTCTAGTACAAGTGGTAATTTTTTGACGTGAAATTAATTGATTGTGGACATAACTCATTTCCAGCGAATGTGTTGGGGCCGAGTCACACGATTTTGACGAAAGGGTTTCGAACCTCCGCAGTGAAATCTTTCGAAAGCTGCCTAAAACAGTTCGACCCCACACTAACGGAGCGAAACGAAACTTTAGTGCGGTCGTTCTGGTGACGTCATCTGATTCAACTGCTGATGACACTCTGGTGCTCATACATTGTCCAAAATGTTAAGGACTTTGGAACGCAAGCTACGAATAAGGATGAAGTGACAACTGTAATTTTGGAGGAGCCAGCACAACATGAATATGAGTTCTACAGCTGTTCACGGATGACAACTGGAAACTTTGGCCATTTACGATAAGAAGTGTTTTGTGGCACAAACACACACACACACACACACACACACACAAAATACTCTGTTTAAATTACTTATATAGTGTTTCTTGTCTTATTTTACGGTACACTTTCTTTCGTGTTGCAATTACATAAAAGTAAAAGCAGGCTTGTAAATAAGCACATGTATTAACCCTTTAAACGCCGAGTTAAATCCCATCTGCCATTTGTTAGCATTATTAGGAGCTCACCATATTCTCCACATTAGCAGGATAAGGGTTAATATTGTCACACACACAAGGATTATTGTGAAACTCTTATTTGATACAAGTTTTGCCAGTCTTCTGCTTACTGTATTGACGCGCGTAGTTTTATGACGAGGGTGATTTGGGGTTTCGCAGCGTTGTTGCTGAATATTGCTGTCTTGGGGATGTGACACCATGCATGTTGGTAATTTGTTATCGTCGCCTCGTAGGAGCTTACTCCTACTTTCAGGGCACGGCTACCCTGAAGATGTAGGCGATATTATCCTCCGAAACGTCGGTAAGACATTTACATTAGACACGGCGTCATGTCCCAGAAGCATGTACTCCTCAGTCTTCTCACTCATCTGTGGAGTTCATTAATGCAGCGACTTCTCTGCGTAGTTTCTCAACGACCTGTTTGAGCAATCTTTCAAATTATAATTTAAGTAAGAGCTTTCTTGCGTCTATCAGCGTCGCTGTGGACCGGTACTGTATTTACTTATCGCTAACCGCACTGTTGAAATGCTAGCTGTCTGAAGCTTGTTGTACACAACAAGGGAAGCTGGAAAGCTATTAGTCATGTTTTGTCTGTCTGGCGCTTTGGTGGGCAAATGTTTTTTCCCTGTAGTTTGACTCACACAGTTCTAAGCATTTTCGTATAAACATGGAACTGCTTTTCGTTTTAGGTGGTTTTTGTCAAGTATTTTTGTTTTTGCCCTTAGACGTGTCATTAATGGACCTGAGCGTTAATTGGTTTACTTACTGAGCGTTTCACACGTTATTACGCAGTAAACACCCATGCAGTACTGTTTTATAATTGACACCATATTTGACAAAGCAGTGTGTGAAGTCAGCTGCCGCAACTTTTCCCAATACATTGAATGTCTTGTGACATACAAGTTCTGCAATTCATTCACGCTGTTTGGCGTATCCATTCTTTCTAGGAGTAAGGTGTGGATGGTCGAATTGTATTTAAATTTACTGTACTCAGTCTTGAAATGTTGATGTTTTACGTTTAAGCTGAAATATTGCTTCAGCGTTCCTTAGATTTGCGTCAACAACAGTAATTTATATGACGACATGTTATTCATGTAAAATTGATTTACCGTAATCGCAATGATTTCGACTGTCAGAGAAACACCTCCATTTCGTGGTATTCTTAAGATCTTATGGGCGAAAGCGTGTATGGAACTTCGGAACAAGCCTTGAGCCACTAGGTACAATTTCATTTCGATTCGTTCATTATAAACCATAGCCTTCGTCTCATAGTTCGATGACATATAGTATCAGGTCGCGGTGCCCAGTTATTGAATAATGTGCGCGGTATTATTTTGATGATTTATTACAGCTATTTTGGGACCCTTCATTTTTAATATAACTGTGTCTCTGGATGTAAAAATTAAAGACAAAAATCGAAAAATGAGACAGGATGGAATATTCTCGCCGTAGCGTCAGTCGCTTTGCTGATAGACAAACGCCACATCGTATGGTAGCATACACCGCCTTGGGATTTTGCAACTTGCGTGGCACAAAGTTCCGGTGACGTGGCTCGAACGGCTGTTTGGTTGCCCGCGTTCAAGGTAGTGTGCAGTACATTCACCAACAAGATTTTCTTCTGACTCGTTTCGTTAATTGTGATTTAGTTTTCCTTGTTAGTTGCCTGTTTTTGTTGTGTTTTGCCACAGAGAGTGCTTGCTGTTTTTTGTATTATGAACCACCTATTCCCAGAATTGAAGATACGTATGCAGGAGAATGAGCACGTCACGTATGAGTTAGCCTATTGCTAAAGCTGTGCGAGTGTGCCGTGGTTGAGAAAGTGTATTCGACGTACAAAAAAGACTCCTAACATCCTGTTTATATAAGCCTTTCCCTGAATGCCAGGGATGTCCAAAACAGACCTATATCGTTAGTCCGGAATAAAAGTGATACAACGCCAAAAGTTCGTGACTGAACATGTGATACTGTTCTCCAGTCACGTAGTCATTATTCGGGTCGGCAGAACAGTGACAGTAGCGCTTCCTCATGGCTAAGAGTTGTGACACTTTTCCTGTTGAAACAAGTAACTTTTGGCAGTTTTATCAAACTACTTCTTTACAGAAATCATATATTACATTCTGTGAGTTGCGACACTTCTCTTCCGGACTAACATATTATGGGTTTAACTTTATAATATTTTAAAGAACGAACTTGAATCATGTGGGATGTGTCGTCGTGTCGTTAGATAAGTGGTTCCCGGCGTTTCGAAGGTTCATGGCGCCATCATCTGTAACTATTCGGCTTGGACTTCTCAATCACTGAAGGCGAAGGTGCTGCTATCTTTCGAAACGTCGGAAACTATTTACCCAACGACACAGCGACACATCATAAAAGACTTGGGTCCTGCGCCACACCGATGTGAAAACCTCTTGTTACATTTTAAAGAAACCCTGAGTTGCAACAGTAGTCCTTGTACTCTTGTAATGGGTAGGAAACACATTGCAGTCCGGGATGGTGCGGATTTCTCGCAGTCCATCGTACTGCCTAGGGATGGATTCGAAGGCTGGCTATGTTCTGCGGTTATGTTATGTTACTGGCGCAACAGCCCCCCCCCCCCCCGTGGGCCAGGGCCTCCTCATTCACGAGGTTTCTAGATCACACACAACGACGCACCACAGTTGGCAGGACTCCTCTGGACGAGTGATCGGCCCGCCGCAGAGACCTCTACCTAACAACACACAACACCGACAACAGTCCATGCCCCCGGTGGGATTCGAGCCCACAATCTCAGCAAGCGAGCGACCGCAGACGTACACCTTAGAACCACGGCCACGGACACCATGTTCTGCCGTACTGATCGTAAATATTCTTCCACTCACGTACCCTCAATTAAATGTTAATTCAGTGTAGTGAAGTTTCTGTTTCTGTGTGTCATTGTCCGTACTCTTAATTGATTCCACGTAGAAGAGTCTAATAGGCCTTCAGCTAGTCAAGAAAATCCCTACGTTTTGTGGAACCCGAAGGTTCGTGACCGTCTTCATGAAAGCCTGCTACCAAACATTTTCTTGAGCCAGGTGGTCCCGCCCGCACCATGCCATCTTGTTTAGGATCCATTTTAGTATTTTCGTCCGCTCTACCGAGCGGTCTCTTGCCTTTAAGTTTTCCAACCAAAACCCTGCATGAAATTTCTCTCCCATACTTGCAACGCACTCTGCCCATCCTATCGGCCTTGATGTTTGTGGTTATTGCATTTTAAACAGAAAAGGACCATTAGTAGTAAGTTCCGCATGCCAGGCATGTAGAAGGATTAAGGGTTGCATTATGCATAAAAAAATACAAGAATTTTTAAATTTCATAACGCATTTCGTCTCGTGTTTTTGAAACAACTTCTGTGGTGACTGAATTTTCTTCACAAATGTCGTCTTACTTTTTGTTTTTGAGACAAAACTATGGCGGTTGATTCCATTCAGATGCCGAAAAAGTACATTGTGAGGGATGAATAGCAGCTGAAAGAACGTACTCTTGAGATAAATTATTGTTTTTTTTAAAGTGATAATAACCTCGTAGCCAGACCCGTCCCAATGGCCGTTCTGTCTAAGGCGTAGGTCTGCTGAGATTGTACGTTCGAATCCCACCATAGATGTTTGTCTGCTGTGAGCGTTGTGTGTTGTTACATAGAGGTCTGTGGGACGAGCTGATCACTCGTCCAGAGGAGTCGTACCGACTGTGGCGTGTCGTGTGTGTGATCTAGAAACCTCAGGAGTGAGGAGGCCATGGCCCGCGTTGGGCCGCAGCGCTATAAAAAAGAAAACCTCGTTGCCTGTACAGCTATATATCACAAAGGCAGTATGTTATCAACGACAGAAGTACTCGTACTCCGCCGGCAGTCATTAGGTAAAAATATACACTACGAAACGAAATGTAGGCACAAGTTTTCTGTAGTGTGAGTCCGTGTTTGAAAAAGTAAGTCCTGAGACGTGCAGGCGGCATTCATTCGGATCCAATCGAAACGAGTACCGAATAGGAAACAGAATAGCACAGTTGGTATAGTGTATAGTGGCAAGGCTAAGGAATGAGTGAGAGAGAAACCGTTGTTCGATTCCTGGCTGGGGCAAGATTTTTTTTCTATTGATTCAGGCCTGCTCTGGGGCCCACTTACTCAGTAGGTATCGGGGTCTGTTTTTGTATAGATCAAGCGATTGGAGCGTGAAGCTGACCTTTATGCCTCCATTTAGTGCTGAGATTGAGCTATACCTTTACTGTCCATACTGTGTGTTGTCATGGTGCAGTAATTAAATACAGTGACAGTTTTACCTTGATCTCGGCACTGGTACCTAATCTATCGACACAAACTACAATCATCACAGATATGAACATCTTTGGTGAATGATAGGGGAAAGTTACAGAACCGGTTAAATTTCGTTTAATGTTTACTGAGTGTATTATTTAAATATCAGATAATATTGCCACGAATTGTAATTATGGTTAAAATAAAAATATTTAAACGATGCGTTTTCTTGTGTGTCAAAATAATGTGATTTTACTAGCTCCGTGGATTCATTGTTTAAACAGGTTTTTCAAAACGTTATATTTCTTTTACTGAATGGGACAAGTAGGTCTACAATACGTGTGTTATTACACTCATTTTCTGCTTTATCGAGCTTCATCAATTAATATATAGGCTTGAACACTGCATTCATATCCCAGACGTCTGTAGTCTGCATCAGTAACACTGTGAAAGTGTCAAATTACAAATTACGGGCTTATTAGATAAATATTTCTCAAACATCACTGATCCCGAAAAGGAAATTTATGAACTATATACCTGTTTTAACTAATGAAACTGGTAGTATATATAAGATGTCTGAGGAATTTTAAGTTAGTTACTTTGCGGTTAATGAAAGTGCCGTGTCAGACTTCCTTGTATTGTTCATATCCCTGTATTAGCCTGCCAACTGTCATGTCGAACGGGGGGCATTCTCCAGTCTATGTAACACTGTGCAGATGCCAGCGAATGTGCGGTGTCTGCGTTCTGTTTCTTTTATTTGGTGTGACCCCGGAAACGTATGTAAACATTCTTATTGAAAAGAACACAGAGTGTTGCAACGATCACATGAGCGATCACATGTTTCGCCTCCGATAATAGATTTATTACTCCGGTTCGTGGAAACTACTATTGTTATAGACTGGAAGGTTATTTTTAAAGTTTGACGTATTGCCCGTGCTCATTATAGTAGATTTGCTCGATGTTACGTAGTACTTCTGTTTGTGTGTTCGTGTTGTCAGGCTTCGAGAGGCCAGAAATAGGTCTCCAACAATTGAATGCATCAAGGCTGAAGCATGAAGATTTGCCCTCGCGTACAAATCTATTGCGTACGTAGATAAACCAGATAAGTACACTCTGCTGTTTGCAGATTGTGTACCCATACCGTGCGTTCAGCATTGCAGGGTAAGGAATGCGTGACCGAGAATGGGTTGGTACGGGATAAGTTCGGATAATTCGTAGCACATAAACTGCGTGGAGGATTAAGAAGGGAAATCGGAAATTGTTTTAAAATGTATCTTAATAGAAGCAGGTTGCAAGAGTAACTGCCGTAATGTTATAGGTCCGATAATTTGCCCTGAATCGGTTTCTTTTGCAGAGACTTTGTTCTAGGCGTATATACAGTTAGTATGGAATGCTTTTGAACGGACCAGCACGTAGCCGCAGGGTGTCGTCATGACCGTCTTTCTACAGGGTGTTTTACTGTGGATGTTGTGCCAGTCATATAACCTACTTGACAGTGAGAGAGTGTCACGTGACATCACGTACTTACACCGAGCTGTCACTCATGTGCAGGTTGCATTATTTACCTTGCGTACAATGTGTGCGGTCATGTGTCGTACTCTAGTGTACTACTAATACACCAGACCCTTTGGAGAGGAAAATACAAGAGTGTAAATGATACTCTTCTTTTTATCATTCGATATGTTGCTAAATTTGTGCTGTATTTAAAGTATTGTATATGTAAGACATAAATGAAAGAGATATGTTTTCCCGCAGTCGATGCGAGGACGGTGAAATTAGATAATTGTACGCTTGGTAAGATATAGGAGCTCAAATCAAAATAAAGGAGAATTTCACCTTTAAAGGATGATGTTCTTCTAAATTGTGTAAAAAGATTAATTTCCTACTTCCGAGTCCCATTATAAAGGCATTTGTTAATTATGTATAGGGAAATAATCGCTCGTTGTTCTGAAACATTCAAAACAATCTGTGGGGAAAATGCAGATTCCTTAATGTTACAACAAATGGTACACGTACCTCAGGGCATCGAAGAGCTGACATTTGTTCCAAACCCACGGCCAGCAGGACTACCTGTTTTGTGTTATGGGGTGTTATGTGGCAAGTACCTCTGTCTGAAAGTAGGCATTAGAACCGATACTAGATAGTTCTGTGTAGCAGGTGTGTTGTAGTTCAAATAACTGTTCGGTAGAAAGAAAATGTTTTAATTGTTGTTTTGAGTGTAAATTAATTTTTAGCGTACTTTGTAGTATGTCTGTGAAGATAGCATTGTTTAGAACTGCTGGGAAACCCAACGGCAATGTATTGCCAGTTATGTATATATAAATGACCTGAGGCTGGCGTGAAGGAATGGAGGGGGGGGGGGGGAGGCCTCCGTGATGTTTGCTATCTTCTGTGAAATGATTATGCATGTATTGTTTGTTTGGGAATAAGCCTTTTAGGAACCTAAAGTTTCCAAACTGTATTTCTGCTGCCACCTGCTCCTTGCCCTTGGAAGTGATATACTGTTGAGGCGAGAAAGATTATTTAAGCTAAGATATATTAAATATATAAATTCGTTTCAAAACTGCACTGTTTTAAGGTGGCTAATATAAAACTAATCTCCGCATTACAGTGGTTTGAGAATGCGAATTTACAAATTCTGTACACGTAGCGTAAAAATCATGAGATGTCATGCAACTTGCCCCGTGCTTTGAAAGTCACTGAGTATTTTCTGACGTAACACTTCATTTGCCATTGACACTGATTTTGGGGTCTCGAAAATGATAAAGTTCGTATAGACACTCAAGAATCAGGCGGAACAATAATGAATTAACGAGACAGGCAATGTACGTGTAATGTAACATCGAGGCGCGTTCGTTCAACCACTGTTGCAGTGGAAAAAAGTATGTATTAAATATTATGAGTGTGTATTTGTAGCCGTAGGTATCCAGCAGGCAATGCGCATGCGCCATATTGTCATCTGTGGCTTGCCCGGCTGTACAATATTTTTCCACATTATCTCATAAACGGCACGATTTTCCAAAAAAATAAGTCATTGAAAATAAAATGTGTGTTTTGATTTTCTGTACAACTGTGGTCCGAAACATTTGTCATTCTAAACAGATTTGAGCGAGATATGATCAAAAATTTATATTGACCTGCATGTAAAATACACGTTATTCTTGCCAGATATAAATGAAACTTGAATTTTTTCACATTATTTTCGAAAAATACTCAAATATCAAATTTCATGAAACCCAGTCCAGTGGGAGCCGAGTTATTCTATGCGGGCAGACATGCCGAAGCTAACAGTGACTTTGGCAATTTTGCGAACGCGCCTGGAAACGGATCAAGTAGAGCAGGCATAAGAAGAATAAACCTGGGCTCCACGAACACAGACGTAATGTCGGTGGAGTATACTTCTTCTCATTCTACCCTTGTTCACTATGTGGTTGGGGTGACTAGTCGGTCAGTCCAGCCTTCTCTTTTGTGCTGTTAACTTGTTAAAATGCGCTATTCATCTTCGTACGTTTCGTATGGATGTCGGCGACAACAAGGGAGCCAGTAACGGGTTTTAACTACTCACCTCTCTCTTGATAGTGTTGTAATGTACGCAATATCGACTTGCTAATTGTGGCCTTGGACAAGCCGGAATTTGCTGATGAAGTATCCTTGGCGCAATTAGTAAACACGGGGCAACCTTGCTTTTACAAGTATTTGTTA
>Ga0123355_10018667_pt1 | contig 11015 bp, 13 predicted proteins | sample TergutEmb28metaG_3_FD_89872 | JGI IMG/M metagenome (GOLD analysis project Ga0123355, IMG submission 89872) | Embiratermes neotenicus P1 segment gut microbial communities from Petit-Saut dam, French Guiana - Emb289 P1 | ecosystem: Host-associated > Arthropoda: Insects > Digestive system > Gut ...
CCCCCTTCCCACCTTGGGTAGGTTTTCCCAGTTGTTTTTTTCCTTTTTCTCCCTCCCCCCAAACCCCTCCTGTTTTTTTTTTCCCCCCCCCCCCCCTCCCCACACGCTCGGCCCATCTCATCCTCCGTCATTTGATCACAATACAACTACAAACGTACAAAGGAGACCCAGAGTTTGTGCAATTTACTTGCCATTGCTGTACCTCCACAATATACCTTTACATTATTAATACACTTTCTCTTTAATTTGACGTTTTCAGGACAGACGTTTGTTTTCAACCCAACTGTAAATATTATGTAACACTTACATACACCCTGCACTGTGCTTTTAATCATTTTGATACAATTTGAACATCTGCTGCTAAATATAGCTGCACATCCTTGACACGGTCAGCCAATGTTGTGTTTTCCTTGTCCAATATCTGCCTGAAGATGGCCGACACATGTCGGCAGTTTTACTGTGTAACTGCATAATTTGTTGTGCAATTATTGCGCAGTTGTTGCAATAAATATTGTCAGAACTCTAATATCATTCGGCGAGCAGTACAAAACACAGAGCTGCTCCTTATGTAATTGTCTCCACTCCCCTGTTACTTCCTCCCTCTTTGGTTCAAACATCCCTATCATCACCCTAGTCTCCCACACCCTCAGCATATCTCGTTCCCTTACTGTGAGAGACCAAGTTTCACACCCATAATGCGTAACCCGGAATTTTCGAAAATTCGGACAGACATTTACTTAGTGAATTCGTGGCAATTTGAAAACAATGGTTTACGTATCGACCTTCGACCTTGAAAGACGTCCTGCAGTGCAGCGAGCGTCGTGGCCGGCAGCTGTGCGTTCCTCTCAAACACAACAAAGTAATCAAGCTCTGGATCAAGCACATTAACCCATACACAAATCAATAAAGCAGACCATCAGTACAGAAATAAGCAGGCGCTTCACATTCTGGCATGTCGTTTGTCACGGGATAGCTCAGTCACTCCAGGAATCTTTCTCTTCTCCAACACGTCCCCAAACGTTTCTGAGGCTCAATGGAGATCGGGGGTAAAACGGCCGGGGCATCAAGCTGACCACTCATCTCCATCCAGTGCCGATATTAAGAATGAGTGGAGCTGTATCTCTACGCCAGCATTTGCCTTCATGTTGTGGACAGGGACAATTCCACCTTCTCATATCCCTTACTCAGGACAAAGATCTGCGGACAACTGGACCTAATTAAGCACCTCCAGTTCACAGCTGGAAAATAAATCTTGAAAAATTGACGTGCACACACACACACAGTCAAGAAATCCCTGATTTTTACGCAACCTCGATGTTCATTCCCGTGTTCACAAAAGCCTGCCATTCTCACACAGTCTTCACCAAATATTATCCTCGCACCAAAGCCTATCCCGCGCTCAGGCTGTAAATGGTGAGCCCCGTGAGGAAACACATGCACTTTAGCGAGGCGTTCTTTACTTTCAAACTGCCACACGGTTTTACCGCACACTGCTCATTGTAACTTCAGGTACCTTCACAAAACCCACAACTGCCAAACAGCACTTACTTGTTGCATGCAACACAGTCCTTCTTGACAAGCTGACCGATTTTCAGCTAGTCAAGAAATTCCCCGCATTTTATGAAACCCCTAGGTTCAGTACAGTATTTACAAGTGCACGTCACCTGTCCCTGTCCTGAGCCAGCTCGATGCAGTCCATGCCCCAAACCACTTTCTGTAGATCCATCTTAATATTATCTTCCCATCTAGGCCTGGGTCTTCCAAGTAGTCTCTTTCCCTCAGAGTTCTCCACCAAAACCCTGTATACACCTCTCCTCTCCCCCACACGTGCTACATGGCCCGCCCATCTCATTCTTCTCGATTTGATCACCCGAAAAATACTGGGTGAACAGTACAGATCACTAAGCTCCTAACTGTGTAGTTTTCTCTACTCCCCTCTTTCCTCGTCCCTCTTAGTCAAAATATTTCCGTCAGCACCCTATTCTATTCGCACAAACCCTCAGTCTACGTTCCTCCCTCAATGTGAGCGATCAAGTTTTACACCCATAAAAACAACAGGAAAAAGTATTTTCTGGAGACACGTCATACCAAATTCATCCCCCGGTAAGGCGTGGCGCTCAGTGTGAACTGACATCAGCACACTTTGCAGCCTTCTTCAGTCGGCAGTACAGCACAGTGCGACTGTCACTGAGCCACTGTGCACGACACTGACACAAATATCAAACACACGAACACGGTCTCCACACAAGGATCATTTCAGTACTGCTTAAGGTGAGGGGCTGAAAGCCTTCCGCAGCTGCTGGTACGCAGCGTCCGTACCACAAGGCAACTGGAGACGCCTCTGTACACTATTGCAATATTTGTACTGACAATAGAAAAATTAGGCAACATTTTATTGTGCACAATTAATTATAAATTAATTTCTTGAGTAGCCTTAATACTGGCGACAATTACAGTAGAACAACGTTACTGCAGACAAACAACAATTATTGATAACCCACTCATTGCCTCAGATGTCAAGGGAGATGTCTGGACCGAAGAGGAAGTCACAGAAGAAGGCAGACAATACATAATTTATACTTTCGTTTGATCACAACAGGACGGGGCACGTCGCAAGTACAGAAGACGATACAGATGTGCAAAGTATTTAGGTGGATAAACCTACAGGACAGAGACAATTTGGAAGATTCAAACGTGGATTGGAGGATAATGTTAAAATGGATCTTAAATAAATAAGACGGGAAGGTGTGGACTGGTATAGAAACCAGTGGCCAGGTGTTCTGAGCAAGATAAAGAACATTCGGGTTGCAGAAAATGTGGGGAAATGGTTGAACAGTTCAGCGACTATCAGCTTATCAAGAAGGACTATGTGGAGTGGGGTCAGTATGGGTTCCCGAACTTCCCCAGTTGGTTCTAACAGCGAACCAACCAACCAACCAACCAACCAATCAACCAACCAACCAACCAGCCAACCAACCAACCAACCAACCAACCAACCAACCAACCAACCAAACAACCAACAACCAACCAACCAAACAACCAGCCAACTAACTAACCAACCAACCAATCAAACAACCAGCCAACCAACCAACCACCCAACCAGTCAACCACCCAACCAGCCAACCACCCTACCAATCAACCAACCTACCAACCAGCCAACCAACCAGCCAACGAACCAACGAAAGAAAGAAAGAACGAACGAAAGAGCCAACCAACCAACCAACCAACCACCCAACCACCCAACCAGCCAACCAACCAACCAGCCAACGAACCAGCCAAAGAACCAACGAAAGAACGAACGAACGAACGAACCAACCAACCAGCCAACCAACCAACCAACCAACAAAATAACCAACCAAGCAAGCAACCAAGCCGCCAACCGACCATCCGACCAACCAACCAACCAACAAATCAACTAACCAACCAATCAAGCAACCAACCAGCCAAACAACCAACCACTTAACGCAATACGACAGTAATTTTCCATATCTCAACAGTGTCTTAACCAGTCAAGATATTCTCCACATTTTTTTTTTTGTAAACCGAAGATTCATTACCGTATTCACACAAGCATTCCGACAGTCCCTTTGAGTCAGAAAATCCAATCCACTCTCTTCCATCCTATTTCTTTAGAATACTTTCTAGTATTATCTTAGCAAGTGGTCTCCTGCCTCTATCCACTTCTCTTACCCTTCTCCTCAACAAGCTCACGTCACAGACGTGCAACAGAAGGCGTTGTGTTCCGTTCCGTTCCGTTTCCTCTCAACGCCTGACACATTTTTAATAATGTAATGGGCTTCATACGGACATCAAACGCACTGATAGTATTATACAAATCCCCCCTCCTAACCGTTTTGTTGGCTTCAAATAGCTGATGCACTGCCGCATTGTATTTCCAGGTATTCTCCAGTTTCACGCTGTGTGTACCATGCAATGTGACACAGTAAGTACAGTACAGAACCAACCAAACGCACACCTACACCCGCCCTAATGTAATTTCACAAAGTATCTTCTACGTGTTTCGATCCTTAAAGACTCATCTTCAGGAAGTTGTTTGTAAAGATATAGGAACTTTGGTACAAAATATAAACCATATACCATATACATGGACATACATCACACCATAATTCCTGTATCTTTACAAATAACTTCCTGAAGATGAGTTTTAAGGATCGCAACATGTAGAAGATAGTTTGTGAAAATGCATTAGAGCGGGTGTGCATTTGGTTGGTTCTGTGCTGTAATTATTGTTCTCAACTATTTGGCGAATGCAGAATACGTGATCAGCAGTTGACGTGTTGCGTCCGGGTCCATCCACACTGACGATCCGCAGTAATTTTGTGTACGCGTCAAGTTAACTTTGAGAGAAAGGTTAAGTGGTCAGTAGACAGAAATACACAAACACAACTGCTGCACTGTAAAGACACTTGACTGTACTTAATGAAGCAACATGTTTCGGCCGTACGGTCACCATCAGGCATATCACACTAAAGTGAAATTACATGGAACGAAGCGTCTCCCTTAAAATTATCGCTGCGCAATTTATAACAGTTTAAATTAGCCTACAGTGTGTTTGTATGGGAGGGAAAAAAATATGTTGGTGTAGTGGCGGTGCTGTGAACAAACTGCATTAGAAAGAAATTGGTCGAAATTTTTGTTAAAATTCTTATTGTTTTTAGAGATTAAGACGGTACGGTGATAAACAGCAGTGCGCTGATTTCTCTGAGCACTGCTGTGTGTCAGCAGCGCGCTGACTGCCTACAGCGTAACCTTACCTACCCACATTTGCACCGCCGGCCTGTCAACTGGTGACCGTACGGCCGAAACATGTTGCACGATTAAGTACAGTCGAGTGTCTTTACAGTGCAGCAGTTGTGTTTGTGTGTTTCTGTTTACTGACCACTAATTTTGGTAACACAATGGGATGACTGTACCTAAGATTGACAGACGGACGCCAGACAATTAATAATAGCGATATGTATCCATAATTACTACAGACTCTTTTATCACCCTTCTTATAGAAAGGCACAAAGTTCGGCTCCTTCCATTGCGCAGGCAATTCCTCCTTACGGATCTCAGAACAAATTGTCTTATTTCCTGCTTTAATCAATTCCGCTGAAATTTGATCAACAACTGATGATGTCTTTTTAGGTTTCCAATAGCCATTTGAAACTGAAAGGCACGGGGCTCAGGCGATAGTGGCCCAGCTATATGCACTGCAGTCTGCCTAACATCTTAATCCTACGTACATTGAATAGCTGATAGAAATAATTCTTCCAACTACCCAAAATACTGTGGGAGTCTCAAAACAGGTCAGAAAGTTAGTCCTAGGTTGGTTGCCCTTTCTAAATTCGTTTACTCAATGAATGCAGGTACCAGTGGCTCAGTGTTACCCACTGGCCAGGCTTACAGACAACGTGGGAGAAGAGCATTTATACAATTATGGTTGAGGATACAAGAGGAAACGTCCGGGAAGCACCATGGCTTATTTTAGGACGTATCAATCCGCTGAGCAGTAAATGAGGAAACACGAAAAACAGCTAAAAACACCCGGTGTTAGGCAGTGACACAGAGGATACCATCTGGTCAATAAATAAATCAACTGATCAGCCTTCCTTGTGAGGCTAACATTTCCTCAGCTACACAAGAAATTCCCAGCCTGTTATGGAACCCAGACGTTCATCACCGTGTTCACAACAGCCCACCAATTGTCCCTATCCTGAATAAATCCAGTCCAACACAAACAACACAACACAACAGAACACAACACAAACTAATGCACAGTTACATGGCTAATACGCTTCGTGCTGCGACACAAGTCTGTCAACCTCACGTGGCGTCACACAGTCTCTTGGCAATGTTAGGCAATGCAACTGTACAATAAACCAACTCAGAAAATTCCTGCACAGCAAAATCTTGTATTTATCGCAGTTCACTCCGTTATTGCCCTTCATACCGTACACAAAAAGACAACCAGTACTTTAACACAAAGCATAGACTAATGCTGTTCCGTGGGCCGGCATGGCTCAGTCGGTAGAGCGACTCGTTACGGGCTGGGTGGCCCGGGGATCGAATCCCGGTGGCGGCAAGATTTTCCGCACCCAATGAAAATTGGGTCATTTCCTGGTGTAAAGCGACCGGAGCATAGCGTTGGCCACCGACCCCAACTAACGGCGAGGTCAAAGGAAGAGTAAAGCTAAACATCTACTCCCCCTGTGGGCCCTGATGACCTGTTCTAGGCTCAACTGCACCTGTACAACACTTCATATCTTGGCAAGAGACTGACAGTCGGTCATCGAGATATCGTAAGCGGACAGACTTACAAAAAAACAATCACTTAAACGTCGATATATCGACGTTACAACCGACCACACTTCATACCCAGTTGTTTGCTCTTCCTCAGCACGCACCTCACACAAAACACCGTCTCCGCTGTAAAGAACAATCATACCCAAACGCACAACTTGCCTTAAAATCCGATATTTTTGAACGAGTTTAACCAGAATCGGAAAGCGTCGAACGATTTTCGTACAAATACCAAATACCAAATTGCACAAAAATCCGTCCAGTGGCACGTGGGCTGTTCCGTGCTGGCGGACCGACAGACACACATAACGAAGCTGCTACTCGGGTTTCGCAACAGTAGGTTAACCCTCTACACGCCGAGTTAAATCCCATCTGCCCTTTGCTAGCATTATTCGGAGCTCACCATATTCTCCACGTTAGCAAGTAAAGGGCTAATAACAGCTACAGTACATGTACATGAGCACACTACAATATGCATAGGCATGTAACGTGTTCGTGTAGAAATACAGATACATTATTTCTTAACAGTTACTCGTGCCATTATGTCCCTTACTAGTCACGTGGCCGTCATATGACGAGCCGCCGTAACATTCACGCGCTACTCCACGGTCTCTTATATCGGTCTTTGCTTTCTTGTTATAGCTAACCAAGTGCTGGCCTCATCTGTCGCACAGAACGCAGCCAGCATGGTACTGTCTGATGCTGCACAGTCGAGATGACCCACGCTCTGACCTGTCAGTTCATGACGTCATATCAACAGCTGACCTCTTGGTATGCTTTCATTTAAATTCGGTCACGAAGTTTCTTGCAAAAAAAAAAAATCTGTCCGGCAAGTTTGAGTTTAGTGAAAATCGGTACGGTGAAAAAAAATACAGGTCTGCGTTTACCAAAGTCATAAATAAAATATTGTCCCGTTTTGTACATTTTTCGTTCGAGTTATTTAGAATCTTACACAGGACATGTCCAGAAGAATGCATGCAGTAACGTTTCGTGACAACTGGTGCAATGAAAGACACGCCTTACTTAAGGACGTGAATTAATTTCTACGGCTATTTTCACACTTCCGCTCAGATAAGGATGACATTCGGTTTAACAGATCTGCACACAGCACTGTGAGTTTCGTGCAAAGTGGCGCCGGCAAAACCGTTTTTCTTATGGTTGTACATGGAACTTACCGCTGTGTGGTGACCGTATGACATTCTACAGGACACAGAAGGCCGTGGTAACTTCAGTGTACTGCGTCACCAAGTGCACCGATCACTGCCATTACTGATCTAGCACGGAGTTAATGTGCAGAGACCACATCGATAAGGTGCGCAGTTTGTGCTCCTCTGCAGGATCCTGAGTTCTGGACAAATATAAACCTACAGCGGAATATGTAAGATTTGACCTACAGAGCCACTCTTTCTTTATTTAAGCACTGCATTGAGATGAAAGGTCACCTTCATGTCCTGGCCGCTTTATCCCCGGAAATAATGGCCGGTACCATTGGATAAAGGTTGGTGGTCTCCAAAAGTGATCTCGATGTTTTAGGGAATAGGAAATAATCTTGGTCCTGCCGGGAATCGAACTCTGAACAGGCAAGGTTTGCGAGTATCACTGTATGGTACTGTGTGTCACTGTGAGGTACTGTGTGTCTCTGTGAGTCATTGTGTGGTACTGTGAAGTACTGTGTGGTACTATGAGGTACTGTGTGTCTCTGTGTGGTACTGTGTGTCACTGCGTGGTGCTGTGTGGTACTGTGTGTCATTGTGCGTCACGGTGTGGTACTGTGTGTCACTGTGAGGTACTGTGTGCCTCTGTGCGTCATTGTGTGGTACTGTGAAGTACTGTGTGATACTTTGAGGTACTGTGTGTCTCTGTGTGGTACTGTGTGTCACTGCGTGGTGCTGTGTGGTACTGTGTGTCATTGTGCGTCACTGTGTGGTACTGTGTGTGTCACTGTGAGGTAATGTGTGCCTCTGTGCGTCATTGTGTGGTACTGTGAAGTACTGTGTGGTACTGTGAGGTACTGTAGGTGTGTGTCACTTTGAGGTACTGTGTGTCACTGTGAGGTACTGTGCCACTGTGTGGTACTGTGTGTCACTGTGAGGTACTGTGTGCCTCTGTGCGTCATTGTGTGGTACTGTGAAGTACTGTATGGTGCTGTGTGTCACTGTGAGGTACTGTGCCACTGTGTGATACTGCGTGTCACTGTGAGATACTGTGTGCCTCTGTGCGTCATTGTGTGGTACTGTGAAGTACTGTGTGGTACTGTGAGGTACTGTACGTGTGTGTCACTGTGAGGTACTGTGTGTCTCTGTGTGGTACTGTGTGTCACTGCGTGGTGCTGTGTGATACTGTGTGGTACTGTGTGTCATTGTGCGTCACTGTGTAGTACTGTGTGTCATTGTGTGGTACTGTGTGTCATTGTGTGGAAATGTGGGTCAATGTGTGGTAGTGTGTGTCACTGTGTGGTAATGGGTGTCACTGTGTGGTATTGTGTGTCATTGTGTGGTACTGTGTGTCACTGTGTGGTACTGTGTGGTAATGGGTGTTACTATGTGGTACTGTGCGTCACTGTGTGATATTGTGTGGTACTGTGTGGTAATGGGTGTCATTGTGTGGTACTGAGCGTCACTGTGTGGTACTGTGCGTCACTGTGTGGTACTGTGTGTCATTGTGTGGTACTGTGCGTCACTGTGTGGTACTGTGTGTCATTGTGTGGTACTGTGCGTCACTGTGTGGTATTTTGTGTCATTGTGTGGTACTGTGTGTCCCTGTATGGTACTGTGTGGTACCATGTGTCACTGTATGGTAATGTGTGTCACTGTGTGGTATTGTGAGTTACTGCGTGTCACTGTGTGGTACTGTGAGGTACTCTGTGTCGCTATGTGCTACTGTGAGGTACTGTGTGTCACTGTGTGATATTGTGAGTTACTGCGTGTCACTGTGTGGTACTGTGTGGTACTCTGTGTCACTTTGTTGTACTGTGTGTCCCTGTATGGTACTATGTGGTACTGTGCGTCACTGTGTGGTACTGTGTCGTTGTGCGTCACTATGTGTCACTGTATGGTGCTTTGTGGTACTATGTGTCACTGTGTGGTACTGTGTGTCACTGCTTGACTGTGCGGTAGTGTGTGTGTGCCACTGCGTTACTGTGTGGTACTGTGTGTGTTTGTGTTTGTCACTGTGTAGTACTTTTTGTGTGTGTGTCACTGTGTGGTACTTTGTGTGTCACTGAGAGTTACTATGTGGTACTGTGTGTATGTGTCATTGTGTGGTACTGTGTCAAGGGACACAGAACGCATTCTACAGCCTGTTCACTAAATCAGCTGGAAGACGAACCGACCACCTGCGCACCATCTGCGAATTTCGACAGTTGGAATGTGCAGAGCTTTGCGTTTGCTACACGTCGTGCAAGTGCTTCTCGCTGCGTTTATCTAGTGCACTGATGCAATGAACTGCAGTGCCGGTACCTTAACACGTGCCCAGCTTGTCCGGACATCAATGCCAATCAATCAGTGCGTGTCCCTAATGTTTATTGTATTTAGTTTCTCTCAAATATGACGACTCCATACAATTAGTGTACACGACATTAAATTTCAAACGTTAACTGGAAACTAGATCGGGATACAGGCAAGGCGGTCCGTAACCTTCCCTCCGAGCCGTAGGGCCGTAACCGGTCTCAAGTCCGGTTATCAGCATGTGGCCCAGTGTCCTCCACCTTTCTAGTCCCATCCAGAAGCACATGGAAAGCAAGCGATTTGCAAAAGAAGCCGACGTGAAGCAAGCTGTCACGTACTGGCTAGTCTGTTGACACCTATGTTTTCTACGTCGGCACACAACACAAGCTTTGGTGCCAGGGTGGCACAGAAGTTTAAATGTCAATGGTGACTACGTGCAGTCTGGTGTGTACCATCTGCTACACGTGTGCCATGAATACATGGAAGTTGGAGTAAATTTCTCGGCATCAGAATGTTTGTTACCTTATTTTACTAAAACTTCCTTGCACATTAGTAGTGGCCTGTTCGTATTCAGCGCAGTGTGACCAACATAATATTAATGAAAATCAACATCAAAGATTAACGTGAAGTCACAAAGAATACAAACCTGTATGGCAGCTTTAACACAACTGTAAACTGATTAGACTTCGTTAGCATTTAAACAATCAATAAAGTAATTAGATAATTCATGAAGAAGCGGCGCAGCGAACGGTGTGAAGTTAAGCATCGATCTGCCGCGCGAAACGCAGCAAAAACACAGCGCCTTGTCTGCGGTCACTAACTGGTCGGACAGGCATCGAACAGCTGTCTGTCAGACGTGGAAACGCTGCAGACCTACACGTTTTCAGACTTAGCACTTTAAATACTAAGATTAACCTAATTTATATATAGAGACCCAGTCCGTACCGCGCAGTAAACACACTCCATCTCCGTTATACAAACCAGTCAGTTAATACTGTATAGGGAAATAATCGCTGTTTGTTCTGCGATCCACATAAAACACATAAATACATTGTGTAGGCAGAACGTGGAATTCTTGAAAGTTAAACTGGCGGTACATATAGTGACCGCTGTGCGGTACATATAGTGACCGCTGGGCTTTAAAGGGCTGACTGCCTCCACACAGCAGTCCTGCTTCAGAAGCCGGTAGCCATTTTCACTTTTACACGTATTATTCCATACATATGACGCAGTACCTAACTCACGAAACACCAACAAATTCAC
>Ga0123355_10018668_pt1 | contig 11015 bp, 7 predicted proteins | sample TergutEmb28metaG_3_FD_89872 | JGI IMG/M metagenome (GOLD analysis project Ga0123355, IMG submission 89872) | Embiratermes neotenicus P1 segment gut microbial communities from Petit-Saut dam, French Guiana - Emb289 P1 | ecosystem: Host-associated > Arthropoda: Insects > Digestive system > Gut ...
ACTCGTTGCGTTGCGCGGGACGCAATGGCGCGGCGTTTACAACCGTGCATGCATTCATCGCAATCGACGTCGCTTTAGCGTGTGATCCGCAACCTGTCCGCGTTCAGATCGCCAAGGTCCGACAACGCAAACCTTCTCGCAGCGAAATTGGCGAACGCTACGACCACGCGAATGTTCGTCGTGAAGCCACCGACGTCGGCTCGACCGCGGTCGCGCAAAAGCATCTGGCCGCGGAATTCGTCCACTCGCTTCGCCCTTCTCGCCATTTGCGAGACCGTCCGCATCAACGGTGCGGCGCTTGGTCGCGGCTTCGTTTCCGCCGGCGCGAAGCGCCGTACGCTGGGCCCTGCACCGGCCATACGCTTGGTCCGCCTTGCGTAAATCGATCAATCGGTTGTCCAATGGGATGGTCTCGTACCGGGCCACGGCACGCGATATCTGGACGTTATCGACGCTCAGGCGCCGCGTATTCCGCCTGGCTCGTGACCTGGCGCGGTGCCGCGCTTGGCTTTCGGTCCAAGTTGGACCGAAACCTATTCTACCGAAACCTATTTGACATGGCGCGTCGTCTGGTGTGGCTCCGCCTTGGACCGTTGCATCGCCCACCGCGTTACGCGCTCTAAATCAATGGGTTAACGCTGGCTAGCATTGGTCCATGTTCCAACAGCGCTCCGATGAAACGTCGCGAAGGACTTGCACGACTGTCGCCAACCCCAAATGAGATTAACGGAATTTTGACGCGAGAAATCGGTCAGCACATTACCCCGTTACAGGCGACTGAACTTTGAGGAGACATGTCGGATGAGCAGTGTCGGCAGGACTGTGCTAGCTTCTGATTCAACTGTGAGACGGCTAGGGCTGGCGGCGGGTGCATTGTCGATGTTTGCGGCGTCGAACAACGCCGGGGAGGTAAGCGGCAATGACATGCTGAATTGGCGCACAAGCAAAATCCCGAAGGAGGCCGTGTGTAACCGCTACGCCCACGCCGATTGCTTCAACACGTTCCATCAAGGACGGGCCATCTGCATTTCTGATGAGATGCGAACACGGGATCAGATCCGAGACGGGGTCATCAAATATTTGAACGATCATCCAGGAAAATACCATTTCAGTGCCTCGCCGACTGTCGTGATAGCCTTCTTGGACGCATTCCCGTGCGCGCTCCCCAAACAATAGCGGCGTTGCTGTTCGGCATACCCAGGCCCCGTACCCGTCCGACCGCCTGCGAAACAATTGGGGCATGCTTGGCGTACGTCGCGTCGTCGGATTGAAATGCAAAGGCTGGAAGCGCGAATGGCACAACGGGCTTCTGGTGTCGATGCAACCCAGAAAGGGAGGATACCAAGAATGGCACGACGCAGTATCGGAACGACAACCTCGGCCGGCCGGCCGATCTGAACCGGGCAGGTTGACGGCGTGATGATCCGAAGACTGCTGATCGCCGCATCTCTGGCCGGATTAATGGCCGGATGTGCGCCAACGCCCAGGCCTGTGAGCGCAACCGAGGACGCCGCCCGAGTGGCCGCATGGTGGCACCGGAAAGAACCGCCCCGCTGGCACTATGTGCGGCACCATGAGGTCGCGCAGAAGCGGGTGCCGGCGTGCGATCTGACCGGCTTCAAAGCCGGCTGTGAAACCTACGGAGGCAGTGGCATCAGGTCGTGTCCGGCGACAGAAACGCCGCGCGAGGGACAATGTTCAGCTCAAGCAGTCTGGCGTTGACCGCGCGAGGATAGAGCAAGCCATATCGTATGACGCTATCGTTTACTTCGGCCGCGGTGCTGATGACCGTCGCGAGCGCGGCTCGGTCTTCGCCGGAACCGACGCGGTAGCAACGCAACCCGTCGATGTTGGCCACGGTGGCAGCCGGAAGCCAGATGTCGCAATCGAGGTCCCTGGGACGACGACGACCGCTTCCAACGCGCGATAGACATTTGATGCGGCGTGTGACAAACTCGCAAGGTTGTTCCTGATAACTGGCTCTACCGCCGACATGCTTGCGTAAACCAGGGCGCTTTTCGACGCCGGGTATTAGTGTCGGCGAGCTCATCACCTGACCCAACTGCGGATGGCACCGCGGATGCGCAAGGCTTTGATGAGACACGAAAGCAATTCGTCGCATGTAAGGGGCAGAATGCCGCCTGATAGGTTGCAAAATAAGCATCGATTGCGCGCATCTTCGGTCGACCGTCAGCAGCCGTTTTGCTCGAATCTCTGTTGCAGAACACGGGTCCGCGCGACAGCCTGCACCAAGGGCTCCAAACAATGCATCGCCTGATGCGCCAAGACTAGTGACCGTGTGGCCATACAGAGCGAAGGCAACAATGGTGACAAGAATGTCCTGAATGAACGCCTGAATGGTCAGTTCAGTGGACACTGGCTGCGCAGCACGAGATCCGTACAGCGCCGGGTCGATGGGCGGGCATGGGTTGGCGTATCTGGACGCCTCAGATCGGATCGCCGATAAATCGGCGAATCGGTCACAAGGGGAGGGAAACGCGATGTTGGCTTGGCTGCGTGATCTGACCTCGCACGAACGGCGGACGATGCTCGCGTGCTGGGGCGGCTGGACCTTGGACAACTTCGATCAGCAGCTCTACAGCTATGTCGTTCCGACTATCATCGCGGCCTGGGGCCTGTCGACTGGTGCAGCCGGCACAATCGGCACCGTCACTGTCGTGACTTCCTCGTTTGGCGGCTGGTTTGCTGGCGCTCTTGCCGACCGTTTCGGTCGTGTGCGCATGCTGCAATTCACGATCTTGTGGTATGCAGTATTCACCTTTCTGTGCAGTTTTGCCCAAAATTTTGAACAGCTGTTTATCCTGCGCGGCTTGCATGGGCTTGGCTTCGGTGGCGAGTGGGCCACGGGCGCGGTCCTGATAGGCGAGGTCATCCGCGACAAGTATCGCGGCCGCGGTGTCGGCTTTGTGCAGACCGGCGCGGCCTTCGGCCCGGGCCTGGCGGCGCTCGTTTACGCCGGCCTCTATGCCATTCTGCCTGCAGCGATCGCATGGCGGGCGCTGTTCATGGTCGGCATCGTGCCCGGCCTGCTCGTGTTGTGGATCCGCCGCAGCATTCCGGACTCGGAGGCGTTCCGAGAGAAGCGCAGCAGCAGCGCGCAACTTGGGATCGCCCACCTGCTGTCGGCGTTTCGCGCCCCGTATTTGTGGCTGACGATCAGGGTGTCGCTGATGGTCATGGGCGCACAGGGCGGCGTCTGGGCCGTCTCTTTCTGGATGCCCACGTATCTGCGCACGGTGCGCCATCTGTCCGCGACCAATACCGGGCTTTTTATTGCAGTTCAGGCCCTTGGGGCTCTGATTGGATTTCTCTGCGGCGCCTATATGGCCGATGCGATCGGCCGCAAGTTGACATTTATGATCTCGGCCGTCACCTCGATCATCATGGTCATCGTTTATCTGTATGTGCCGGCTGGCGACACGGGTCTCCTGCTCCTCGGGATTCCGCTGAACATGGCAATCCTGATGAAATTTGCACCGATGGGTCCGTTCATGACCGAGCTTTACCCGACCAGCATCCGCGGCACCGCCCAGGGGTTCTGCTACAATGCCGGCCGGGCGATCGGTTCCGTGTTCATGACAGCGATCGGCTTTGCGACTGTGGTGATGCCGCTCGGCGCAGCGATCGCGCTGTTCTCCTCCCTGGCCCATGTGTTGATGATCGTCATGCTGCTGCTGCTCCCGGAGACGCTCGGGCGCGCTATTGCCAGCCTCGAGCCGGAGGTGGGGGGTGCGGCAGCGTTTGTTTCACGGTCCACCGGGGCGCCTTGATCAACGGCGAGCGGCCCACTGGGGAATCAGGGTTCCGCCCGACCGTGAGGTCGATCACCGCGTGTCGCAGATGACGCGTGACAAAAATGGTGTCCGTAGGTTGGTGTCGTTTGATCCCCTACGAGAAACGCAGGGTTGCATAGCGGCAGCTTGTCAAGAACCACGCCGTCATGGACGATCCGGTACAAGATGGAGGGGAGCGATGAAATACGATCTGTTGCTGACGGGTGGTGAGGTGCTCGATCCTGGGGCCAAATTGCGTGGCGTAATGGATGTCGGCATTGCAGGTGGCAAAATCGCCGCGGTCGCACCATCGCTGCCGGCCAATGAGGCCCGCAGGTCGATCAGCGTCACGGGTCGTCTGGTAACCCCGGGCCTCGTCGATATGCACGCGCATGTTTTTGTCAATGCGCATGACATGGGTGGCCACACCGATCGGTTCTGTCGTTGCAGCGGGGTCACGACGCTGTGTGACGCGGGTAGTGCGGGATCCTCGAACTTCGCCGGCCTGCGACACATACTGGACACCGCTGTTCGAACACGGGTGCGTGCTCTGGTCAATCTTTCTGCAATCGGCATCACCGGCACGTCGCGCGGTGGCGAGTTGTCGCATCTGCCTTATGCGGATCCGGAAGGCTGTGCGCGCACGATCATCGAGAACCCCGACCTCGCATTCGGTGTGAAGCTGCGCTTTGGCCCAGGTCTGGTCTGGGAATATTCGGCGGAACCGGTGAAGCTCGCGCGCCGTGCCGCCGAGATGGCCGGCAACGTGCCGATGATGATGCACATAACCGATTCGCCGGTGCCGCTGCCGGCACTAATCGAGCACATGAAGCCGGGCGATATTGTCACACATTGCTACCACGGCCGAGCACACGGGATCATGGGCCAGGAGAAGGAGTTCGTGCTGAAAGAGATCGTGGAGGCGCAGCGCGCTGGCATCATTTTCGATTGCGCGCATGGGCGGAACCACTTCAATTTCCGCATGACGCAGCGGGCGCTGGACCAGGGTTTCATGACCGACACGATCTCCACCGATCTGACATCCACGACGGCCACGCAAGGACCGGTTTGGGACCTGCCCACGACGATCACCAAACTGTTGCATTTCGGCATGCCACTGGACGAAGTGGTGCGGCGCGCTACTGCAGTGCCGGCGAGGATCATGGGATATGAAGGAACAGTTGGCACGCTCAAGCCGGGTGCGAATGCGGATGTGTCGGTGTTCGAGCTTCGCGATGAGGACATCGAGCTGCGCGACAGCGACGGTGACACAGTCATCGCCCGGCGGCGGTTTCTGCCGCAGTTGACGCTAAAGGACGGGCGCGTGTGGTACGAGCGGCCGGCAGAGTAGCAGCTGCGTCGGTCACGGCGACTCCGGTTTCCCGCCGCACGAGGAGGCGGGTTCGGAAACAGTCGGTTCGACCTCTCCTTCCGACCCCGCAATCTGAGCCGGCGGCGGCCAGCGGTCCGGCCGCCGGCCTGCGATTAAAGGAGATCACGCGCGCGCTCGATGTCATGCAGCACACTGGAGTGCGAGACCAATAACACCTCGTCGAAGCCCAGTTGCTCCAGTCGCTTCAAGCGCCGGCGTGCTTCGTCCGGCGGGCAGACCAAGGAACATGGGGCCAGCTCGGCAAGTGGGGCGGTCTCGGAACGGTTGTCAAAGTCGACGGCGACGTTGGCGAGGACGGCATTGGTTCCTCCGGCGTCGCGGTACACCCGCATGCCGTATTCCAAGTCGTCCCAGTTGCTAAACCGTCCTGACGGTGTCCAACCCTGACACTCTTGCGCGGCGAAAGTGATCCAGCGCGGACTGCGCCAGGCGCCCATCAGGATCCGCGGCCCACCCTCGCATCCCGGCCACAGCGAAAGTGTTCCACCGGCGTTGACCGCCTCGCCACGCCAGGTGCGCCGCATAGTTTCCAGCGAACGCTTCATGGTGCCGAACCGGTGGTCAAAGTCGTAACCGAGCAACTCGAAATCCGCGCGAGTGGAACCGCTGCCAACGCCCAGGAACAGGCGGTTGCCCGACAATGCCTGAAGGGATTGAACGCGGTGAGCGAGTTCGATGGGATGGCGCAAGGGGATCTGTAACACCGAGATGCCCAGTTCGACCTTCTGGGTTACGGCAGCGAGAACCGAAAGTTCGATCAAGGGATCCAGCGTCGGCCGGCCGCGGCCAAGCGAGTCGCCGACCCAGATGCCGGGGAAGCCATGTGCCTCGATGCGGCGCGCATAGTCGGCCACGCGGTCGAGCAGTCGGTCATGCGGCTCCGCTGCGGGTGCGAAGCGAATCATGGCACTCACTCTCATGCTCATCCTCCCATATCTAATCTCAGCGCAAGATTGCGCGGATTTCGCCGTAAACGCGAGTCGAGTGTCTCTACCGCGTTGTCAATCATGACCCGACTTTAATGTAGGCGGAACCAACGACTCGTGATTGCCGATAATTCCGAGCCTTCGCATCCGTTTCGGAATCTCCGAGCAGTCGCTGCAAAACTTCGCTCACCTCGAAACCTCCGCGGAGGCCGTGGCAAAGCTATGATGGGAAGGGACCTGGTGATGAACCTTACGTCCCTTCCGGTCGCGTCTTGGCATGTTCGCAATCGCGTCTTCGTCGGGCGGACGGTGCTGGTCGTTACCGGCTGTTTGTTCCTGGGCCCGACACGCGGCCACCCGTTTCGCTTGCTTTCCGAGGCATGCTGCGGAGTATGCTGACCATGCACTTCGCGACATGTATCTACGGATACAGTAAAACTACTGGCGTTCCTCGGGTTACATCGAGCTTCCGGCTCCGTGAGTCACATCAGACGATGGGATCTGCCCTGGCCTTCCAGGTAGCGCCCGTCCTCAAGCGGCCTGCCCACTGACAGTCCATTGAACCGCGCGGCGGATCGCTCGGGCGGAGCCGTTCGAAACGGCCAGTCATCCCAGCCGCACCCACGCTGCGCTCACCAGACTTCATATCCGACTTGCCGACCGGTCCGGCCACCGGTCGGCCCGCCCTTAAGCGCGCTGGCACTGCCCGTGCGACGCGATTGGTGAATTCACTTTGTCATTGATTTGGCCCCTTCATATGGTGTGAATAGCGGTCGCTGCGAGCCGTTCAGCGAAGGCAGGAGGCTCTGGATGAAGCGGCGACAATTCGTCGAAGCGGCGGTTTCGACGCCGTTCGTCAGTCGGTTTGGTAGCGCTGCTGCGGCAACTCGGCCACTGGCACGCGTCCGCCCAGGCGATCGTGACTGGCCATCCGCAGAGCGGTGGCATCGGCTACGCGAGCAAACCGGAGGACGGCTTCTTGCAGTCAAATCGCCTTTTGACGTCTGCCGGATGGACCCGACCGATGCCGACTGCTTAGAGCTCTTCCGCTCTCTCAAGAACCCTTACGCGATCGGCGACAATATCGCACTGACCCAGACCACCGGCTGGGCCGATGCCTGGACTTCACAGGCCAGCACTTATGCCGTATCGGCCGAATCGGCCGCGGACGTCGCGGCGACGGTGAATTTTGCGCGCGAGAGCAGACTGCGCTTGGTGGTGAAAGGTGGTGGTCATTCCTATCTAGGGACATCCAACGCACCAGACTCGCTGCTGATCTGGACCCGTCGCATGAACCGCGTCGTGCTGCATGACGGTTTTGTGCCACAAGGCTGCGATTTACCGCCGGTGCCGGCAGTGTCCGTTGGGGCCGGTGCCATATGGATGCACACCTACGATGCTGTCACCACCCATGGCGGCCGCTATGTTCAAGGCGGTGGATGTGCAACGGTCGGTGTCGCTGGGCTGGTGCTGGGCGGCGGCTTCGGCAGCTACTCGAAGGCCTACGGTACTGCCGCGGCGTCTCTGTTGGAGGCCGAGATTGTTACCGCCGAGGGGTTCGTGCGCATTGCCAATTCATGTACGCACCCGGACCTGTTCTGGGCACTGAAGGGCGGCGGGGGCGGCAGCTTCGGCGTCGTAACACGCTTGACGCTACGCACGTATGAACTGCCAGACCACTTCGGTATAGCGAGCGTTAACATCCACGCCAGGTCCGATGCCGGATTCCGAGCACTGATCGCGCACTTCATCGATTTCTATGCTCAGAGTTTGATGAATCCTCACTGGGGTGAAATCGCCAATATCCGCCTCGGGCGCCGGCTTGAGATCAGCATGGAGTCCCAGGCCCTCGATGATGAGCAGATGGCAACAATCTGGCAGCCCTTTCTTCGCTGGGTTGCAACGTCAGGTGACTTGAGCTTCGTGACAGCGCCATTGCTCCGTAGTGGTCCCGCGCGACATCGCTGGGATCCGGCTTTCCTGCGATCCCATGTGGCGGGCGCCATAATGTCGGATCGTCGTCCGAATGCGCCGTCAGGCAACATTTTCTGGTCTGCCAATGTGAGCGAGGCCGGGCATTTCATTCACGGCTACGATTCCATATGGCTGCCCGCGGCACTCCTGCGAAACGCCGAGCAGCGTGCTAAGCTTGGCGACGCGCTGTTCGAGGCCGGACGCATCTGGCCGATTGAACTGCATTTCCAGAAAGGGCTCGCTGGCGCATCGCCTGAGGTGATTGAGGCCGCGGCCCAGACGGCGACCAACCCCGCGATGTACGAGGCATTTGTGCTCGCTATCATTGGTAGCGAGGGCCCACCGGCCCGTCCCGGCCTCCCTGGCTACGAACCGGACTTGGCCGCCGCCCGCAGCGACGTTGTGAATATTGGCAAGGCGATGGCCGTGCTGCGCAAACTGGCGCCTGAGAGTGGATCGTACGTGGCAGAGAGCAATTTTTTCGAGCCGGATTGGCAGCGTTCTTATTGGGGCGCGAATTACGCAAGGCTCCTTGAGGTAAAACGTCGATACGACCCGGGTGGGCTCTTCTTCGTTCATCACGGCGTGGGTAGTGAGTCTTGGAGTGCAGACGGATTTACGCCGGCAGGTGAGCGATAATCCCGACCAGCCGCGCGCTTACCTCGACGATTGTGATGTCCTGCTGGCACCTCGGGTTACACCGCGCCGCTCTCGACGTTCTCGAGCTGCATCAGCGAACACAAACTCGCAAACAGTAGATTGGAAGCGGCGCAATCTGTACGGGGCCATCCCACACATATGTCCGAGCCCACGAACCTTACGCCGCCTCCGTCATCATGTCTCTGCCTAGCGTTCGTCTGTCGCCGGCTTCAACTCATAAAGCTGAGTGTGTGCCCCAATGATCTCGTTCCAGCCCTTCTCGCGAACGTCGAAATGAACCCAATCTGGTCCTATGTATTTCTCATTGACAGCGTTTCTGATCATGCTGGTTCGCCGTGACGCCGTACTATCCGGGTTGTCCACCACGTGTCTTACGTCCGCGGCGTCCAGTTCGGCTACCTTTGCGCTCAGATCGTCCACCATGAAGCCAATGTGGTGGATGCCGCAGAAGTCCGATTCCTGATCAGGTCCGAGCTTGGGCGTGTTGGGCCCGTGCTTCAAGATGGCAAAATAGATATAACCGTCACTGAGCCAGACACCGTCGTCACCCGTGTCCCTCGGCTGCCTGTACAGCTCCTTCAGATCGAAGTGCTTCTTGTAGAATTCAGCAGTACCCGCCGGGTCCCGGCTCGCGATCGCAATATGCTTGATAAGGGCCATGGATATTCCTCCTTCGTTCCCTTGTTACGTCAGAAGCAAACGCGAATTTTCTGTTGGCCGGCCAGAACAGGCCAATGGCCTATCCCTGTAGTATAAGCCGAGTGGCGCCTCGGGTAAAATCCTGGCGGGGGAAGTTCAGCCCATCCAATCAATTCGACATAGTGCTCCTGCCGGGCTCTCTCGGGTTTTGCAGTTGATCTTTGCGTGGCCCTGGGTGTGCAGCCGCCAACGATCAGAGCACACCCCAAAAAGGACGGATCGATTGTCGACAGGACGTGAGCGGGGCAGATTCAAAGCGCCAGTTGGGCAAATAACGCGTGGAGTCCATGGCACACTCATCCAGTCGGGCATGTCACGACCACCTGATGAACAATGGCGTGAGCGTCCACTCCCGTTTTGGAGGATAGTGTGCTGCGCATCCTCGAAGTGTTGTTGATGGCCTCCATGCACGCGTCGTCACCAAGTTATTGGGCATCCTTGCGGCCCGGCTGGTCGGTCGGACCGTGAATTTCGTGCTACACCGCGACGATCCCAGGGCCGTTCCTGGGCGAGGCTTCGGATCGAAGGGAACTGGCGCCGCAATTCGCAGAGCTGACGAGCAATGGTGCGGCGTGCGGAGCTCGCATCGGTCGCTGCATCCAATAGGCCCAGCCGATGCTCGCGTGGTGGTGCGGCTCGCGCCGCAAACATCGCCAACCGCAGCCTTGCTCAGACCTTCTTTCTTAGCGCTCTCGACATATCATCCGGCATTGATACGTGACATCATCGTCATCGGATTGTCACGCTCTATTCCAATCGAGGCCCGGGCTTCGTCGTCCGCTGCGCTGTGGAGCAGCCCATGATGATCCCTCCGAGAACGCACTGGAATCGACGCCGACTGAGCGGACGAGAGTGACGGCTCCAATGCAACTTGACAATGTTGATTATGCTACTGCTTACTGCAAAATCAGGAGCTTCCACCTGGGGAGACTAGTGATGAGCGATCTCGTTGTCCTTGACTTCGATGGAATTCACACTGCTGACGAAGTGCTAAACAAATTGCGCGCGCTTCAAAAGGAGCATTTGATCGATCTCGAAGACTCCTGCGTGGTCGAGCGCACACAGGACGGCCAGGTTCATATAAAGCAAGCGGTCAACCTAACGGCCATGGGAGCTACGCAAGGCGGCTTGTCGGGAGCCTTATGGGGTACGCTGGTCGGATTTCTTTTCTTGAACCCGCTCGCTGGAATGGCAATCGGTGGGCTTGTCGGTGCAGGGGCGGGAGCGTTATCGGGCTCCCTTGTCGACTATGGCATCAATGATGATTTTGTGCGGCAACTCGGCCAAACGATTCCACCGGGATCCTCGGCCCTCTTCGTTCTAGTTAGGAGTGCAACTTTAGACAAGATAATGCCGGAGATTGAGACCTACAAACCTAGGGTGCTGCGAACCTCACTGTCCAACGAAGCTGAGGCCAAGTTGAAAGCCGCGCTGGCCAAGGCATCTTGAGCTGGCAGAGCGAACTTGCCCGGCTTGGCGGGCGAAGGGCCGCTCTAGGAGCATCCTACACACCAGCGCCCCGACCCCTCGGAGACGAAGCCCGATAGTGATTTCGTAGTCGCAACGAAT
>Ga0123355_10018669_pt1 | contig 11015 bp, 9 predicted proteins | sample TergutEmb28metaG_3_FD_89872 | JGI IMG/M metagenome (GOLD analysis project Ga0123355, IMG submission 89872) | Embiratermes neotenicus P1 segment gut microbial communities from Petit-Saut dam, French Guiana - Emb289 P1 | ecosystem: Host-associated > Arthropoda: Insects > Digestive system > Gut ...
CACATCGTCGGGGAGCGCGCGGTCGAGCTCGCACAGCTCGCGGCGGTAGCGATCGCCGCGAACATGACCGTCAGACAACTCGCGCTCGTTCCATTCTCGTTCCCCACCTACGCCAACGCGCTCTCTCGCGCGGCGGTCAGGGCCACCAACCAGCTCGGGCTGCTCGCCGGCACGCCCGACGACCAGCCGACGTACGAGGCGTCCCCCCTCGGCTGATAGCCACGTGGGCCGCTGGAAAGGCAGCGAGTCCGGGCGTGGGCCTCAATGGCCGAGTACGTCCAGCGGGTCGGCGAACACAATCGTGATGCCGCGCTCCTTGGCCTCTTCGGCGACGGCGCTCAGCAGCCGCACCGCGCTCGTGTCGGCGTCGGTCACCGAGCCGAGGTCGAGCGCCAGCATCCGCGGTTTCCGTGAGGCGAGCACGGCCACGGCCTCGTGAACGATCCGCTCGGCGGCGACGAAGTCCAGCGCGCCGCGCAGCTTCAGTGTCACCGTTGCGTCGTCCCCGGTCTCGATCGACTCGACCGGCGAGATCGACGTGACCGGACGGTTGAACAGGTGCAGCCCGAACTCGTGCGCGACGACCTTGAGGACCGCCACGCCGAGAGCGCTGTTGCCAACCTCATCCAGTGGCGGGCTGAACACGCCGATCCCGAAGCGACCCGGGGAGACGGCGACGATCCCGCCGCCGACGCCGGACTTGGCGGGCAACCCGACCTCGAGGATCCAGTCGCCGGAGCGGTCGTACATGCCGCAGCTCGCCATCACCGACAGGGTCTGACGGGCGGCGTCCGCGTCGACGACGCGCCGGCCGGTTACCGGATTGACGCCGCCGCCCGCCAGCGTCGCCGCCATCACTGACAGGTCGTCCGCCGTCACCCGCAGCGCGCACTGCCGGAAGTATGGGTCGACGGCGTCCTCAACCCGACCCGCCAACACACCGTTGGCGCGCGCCAGTCCGGCGAGCGCGACGTTGCGATCGCCGGTGGACGCCTCGGACGCGTAGACGCGCTCGTCGAGTTCGAGCGGGCGTCCTGCGAACGCCGAAAGCGCATCGCGGATGCGCTTGAAGCGCTCGGCGGCGGACTCGGCCGGGATCAGCGAGGTCGCGGTGATCGCGCCGACGTTGATCATCGGGTTGGCCGGGCGTCCGGCGTCGTCGAAGCTGATCGCATTGAAGGGCTGGCCGCTCGGCTCGACGCCGGCGTGCTTGCGCACCTCCACCAAGCCGAGCTCTTCGATCGCGAGCGCGTACACGAACGGCTTCGAGATCGACTGGATCGTGAACTCGGCCGCCGCATCGCCGGCCTCATAGCAATGGCCGAGCACCGACGTGACCGCGACCCCGAGCTGCTCGGGATCCGCAACCGCGAGCTCGGGGATGTACGTCGCGACCGCCCCCGGCGAGGCTGCACGCCGCGCGCGAGTGAGGACCTCCGCGATGGCAGCGACAATCGGGCCGCTGGTGACGAACACGGGCACACCCTACCCTCAGCTGGAAGGCCGGGCGGTTATGATCGCGCAGTGCAGGCGCTCCGCTGTCCACGCTGCGGCGAGTTCACCCCGTTCGAGACGCTCTCCTGCGGAGGCTGTGGACAGGAGCTGGGGTTTCACCTGCCGACGTTGGCGATGGTCGCCGCAACCGCCGACGGCACCGTTGTCGACGGCGCGCGCTGGGTGCCTTGCGTGAACCGGGCCTGGCAATGCAACTGGATGGTCGCCGAGGACGACGAGCGCGCGTTCTGCTTCTCCTGCCGCCTGACGCGCCGCCGGCCGCCGGCCGACGATACGCTCGCGCTGGAGCGCCTCGCCGAGACCGCGGCCGCCAAGCGGCGGCTGCTGTTCCAGCTGACCCGGCTCAGCCTGCCGATCGAGCCCTGGGACGAAGTCGATGGCGGGTTGGGATTCGACCTCCTGTCCTCCCTGTCAGAGGGCAAGCCGATCATCACGGGGCACGCCAACGGGATCATCACGATCGACCTGGTCGAGAGCCTGGATGCCCAGCGCGAGGCGCTGCGGGTGCAGCTTGATGAGCCCTATCGCACGATGCTCGGTCACTTTCGCCACGAGGTCGGGCACTACTACGAATGGGTGTTGGTCGAGCAGGGGCCGTGGATTGAGGAGTGCCGTGCGCTGTTCGGAGACGAGCGCGCCTCCTATGCCGACGCGCTCGCCCGCCACTACAAGCTGGGGGCTCCGGACAATTGGGCCGAGTCGTTCATCTCCGAGTACGCGACGATGCACCCGTGGGAGGACTTCGCCGAGTGCTTCGCGCACTACCTGCACATCACCGACACCCTTGACACGATCGCCATTTCAGGGATGGTGCTGCACGCCGACCGCGTCGAGGGGGCGATCCCGCACGACATCACGCCGCGGCGCTCGTACGCGGACGCCACGATCGAGGAGGTGCTGGAGGACTGGCGCTGGGTGTCACTGCTGCTCAACCGCGCGAACCATGCGATGGGCAAGGGCGACCTGTACCCGTTCACGATTGCCTCGCCGGTCAAGCGCAAGCTTGGGTTCGTCCACCGGGTGGTGCGGTCCGCCGGCGCGGACGGCACCTCCGAACAGCTGAGTTAGCCCCGGAGCAGCCGTGTTTTCGCGGCCTGGTACTCGTCCTCGCTGAGCGCGCCTTGGGCGCGAAGGTCGGCCAGCTGCCCCAGCTGTTCCGCGGTCGTCGGTCCCGCCGGAGCCGAGGCGGATCGGCTGCTGCGCTGCGGCCGGCGCGCGCGCAGGCTGTGCAAACGGGTCCGGATCACGTGGGTTGCGGCGCCGGTCCGGGCCTCCGGGAACTCACGGGCGGTCTGGCGCACGAGTACCTCGGTGCCAAGCAGCGCCAGCAGCGTGAACACGATGATCCCGGCGGGCTTGCTGGTCGCTGAAATCGGGTCCCAGAGAAAGATCAGAACCATCAGGCCCAGTGTGATCGCGTACGTCCCGCCGCGATGCTCACGCAGGAACGGTGCGATCGCTTCGCGCCCGAGCCGAGCAGCGCGGGCGGGGCCCGCAAACCACGCGGCGACGATCAGCACGATGCCGCCGGCGATCACCGCCCCCGCGACGTCGCGGAGGATCGCTGTGGCGATCGCGTAGACATCCCTGATCGTCACCTTCAGGGATGCGCTGTCGGTGAGCGCCCCGGCTACCTGCGACTCCATGATCAGGCGCAGCAACAGCACGGCGGCCCCGGCAAACAGTCCCGCGAACCCGACTTTCATCAGCGTCCGCCGGCGTGGACTGGGTGTCAGCGCGATCGCCAGCGCGTACAGCATGGGCACCAGGATCGTCAGCCACAGCGCGAGGCCCTTGATCGCCCTGCCAATGTCCTGGACGAACGACAGCTTGTCGGACTTGAACAGCGTCACGGTCGCGATGTTGGGCGGGAGCTTCGAGATCGGGCCTGAGAGGAGGCCGAGCTGCGAGGCGGCACTGTCGGCGATGCTGCCGAGATCCAGGGTGACGACGCCCTGTCTGGTGCCGACCGCGCCTTTGCCGCCGTTCACCACCGCAATGAATGTTTGAGCGGCTACGCGGTTGGCCCGGGCCCACAGACTCTGGATGTGCGGCTGGGTGAGAAGCTGTCCGACCCGCTGGACGGCGACATCGCGCAGGGCGCCGGAGGCGGGACCAGCGATCCCTTGGAACTGGCTCGGCAGGCCCTTCTTGATCAGGCCGGGGACGTTGACGTAGGCATAGACCTGATCGACGATGTAGTTCGCCGTGGTCGTACGGACGTTGGCGTTCTGCAGCAACTGGGTGCTGGTGCTCGACCAGTTGTCGGGGCTGAACAGAAGCCGGTTGGCCCAGGTCGCGAAGATCGCCACGACCAGCAGCGTCGTAGCGAGCACGATCAGCGCGTTTACGAGCCTCGCCCGCTCCCGTCGCGGCCGGGCGGGATCCTTCACATCCACCCCCGAATTATCGCGCCGGCCGTGATCACAGCCGGGCCGTGGTGTCTGCATCCGATTTTGGCCAATCTGATCGCCCAGCAGCGTAGATTTGGGCCGATGAGCGACGATGAGCTGGGACCGATCGATTACCTGGTGGTGGAGTTTCCCGGCGAGCGGCCGACGGGCGACGAGTTCGCCCTTCTGCTGGACGCGGTCGACCGTGGCACGATTCGCGTGCTCGACCTCGAGTTCGTCGCCAAGGCGGCGGACGGCGCTGTGCACACGGTTGACCTGGAGGGACTCGACCTGCCCGCCGATGTCGATCTCGCCACCTGGGAAGGCGCGGCGTCGGCGCTGCTCGATGAAGCAGACCTGGCCGCAATCGGAGATGCGATCCACCCGGGCCGCCTCGCCGGAATCGTCATCTACGAAAATCTCTGGACGCTCAAGCTCGACGCCCAGCTGCACGCGCACGGAGCCCACCTGGTCCTGAACGGGCGCATCCTGCCGGAGGAGATCATGGCTGCGCTCGACGCGACCGAGCTGCAGGGCGGGGGCGCCGGATCCACAGACCGCACGATCGGATGAGAACATCATGGGCTTGATCAAGACCGCCGCCAAGGTCGCCGTCGCCAGCTCGGTCCACGGCCGTGTTCAACGTCGCCAGCACGAGCGCTGGGCAGCATCCGAACAGTCCCAGCAGCCCGGCGCCGGGTATTCACACCAACCTGCTTCCCCCGCATCACATCAGCCTGCTGCCGGCGACCCGGACGCCCGGATCGCCCAGCTGAAGGCGCTCGCGGAGCTGAAGGCAAGCGGGATCCTCACCGACGCCGAGTTCGAAGCAGAGAAACGCAAGGTCCTTCAGTCTTAGAGCCGACAGAACCCAGAGCCAGCGCGTCACAGACAGACGCACCCGTGTTGGACGCGGCCGCGCAGCGAGACCGTGACCTGGGTCTGTTGCAGGCTTACGAGCCAACTCTCCGTTACACGAACGGAGAGTTGTTCTTCCCGACCGCGGTCGGGCCGTACGTGGAGCAGTGCAGTCTGTGGGCCGCGGGGGACGAGGGCGAGCCGGCCCTGATCGTGCCCGCCGGCCAGCTCAGCCTGGAGCGTCTCTGTCAGGAATCGGCCGGCCGGCGCGGGGAGCGCATGTTCCTGCGCTTCGTCGAGGAACCGCTCGGCCATGCCGATTACGTGCGCTGGCTGATCGCTCGTGAGCGGCTCAGCCACGCCGGCCGATTCACGACGGCCGGCCTGTTCGGCCGCCTGATCGACGCGGGCATGCGCGGGTCCTTGCTGATCCGCGGCAAGGTACCTGCCGGGGTTGAGGCAGCCGCCGAGACCACGTACCGCGAACGCCTCGAGTCCGACCGGTTTACGTATTACGGACGGGTGGTGCGCGACGGCGGTTACATCTGTCTGCAGTACTGGTTCTTCTACGCGATGAACGATTGGCGCTCGACGTTCGGCGGGATCAACGACCATGAGGCGGACTGGGAGATGATCACCGTCTACGTCGCCGAGCGCGGCGACGGTGCGCTCCAGCCTGCATGGGTGGCGTTCTCCTCGCACGACTATCGCGGCGACGACCTGCGGCGCCGCTGGGACGACACCGAGCTGTGCCGTGAGGGCGATCACGTGGTCGCATTTGCCGGCGCCGGATCGCACTCCGGGGCGTTCATCGCGGGCGACTACGTCGTCGTGGTCGCGCCCTCCCGGGCGGAACCGCTGCTCAGGTACCTGCGCAGGCTGCAGCGGCTGCTGGCGCCGTGGCGCCACTACACAGGCCGGCCCCTGGGCGTGGGACTGCCGTTCGTCGACTACGCGAGGGGTGACGGCGTCACCATCGGCTCCGGCCATGATGCGCAGTGGAGCCCGGTGGTGATCGACGACGACACGTCGTGGGTTCAGGGATACCGTGGGCTGTGGGGGCTTGACACGCACGATCGGTTCGGTGGCGAACGCGCACCCGCCGGACCCCGGTACGAGCGCAGCGGCCTGGTTCGGACGTCATGGCAGAACCCGCTCGGCTGGGCCGGTCTGCTGAAGGTTCCGCCGAACGACGACGACCTCAGCGAGCTGCTGGCCGATCGCATCGCCACCCTGGACCGCGAGATCGCGCAACTCGATGCGAGCATCGCGGTCGAGCGCGTGGAGCTGCGCGGGCTGCGTGCGCAGGCTCTCTCCCTGGGGCGATACGCGCCGGCCCGGGCGTTGACGAGGGAACGACGGGCCGAGGTGCTCGAACGTGAGGCGGCGCTCAACAAGAGCATCGGGGAGCGCACCCGGCTCATCGAGGAACGTCGCGCGCACGTCACCTCGTTGGACGAGGGGCTCTCGCCGGAGCCGCCGCAGGCGCACATCACGCGGACGCATCAGCCCTATCCCGAGCAGGAGTCCCGCCAGCGTTTCCTGAAGCTGTGGGCCGCGGTGAGCACGCCGCTCTTATTGACCGCGTTCATCGTCGCGCTCCTCGTGTCCCCGTTCGCGGCGATCGTCGATGTCGCGATCCTCGCGGCTTTGTTCATCGGCGTTGAAGCGATCGCCCGGGGACGATTTGTCTCGTTCCTGGCGAGCCTGCTGCTGCTGGTCGCGGCGGTTGCGGTGGCTGTGGGGTTGTTGCTGCTGTTCCTGAACTATTGGCGGATCGCGCTGGCGGTGCTGATCGGGGTGGCGGCGCTCGCGCTGCTGGTGGCGAATCTCAGGACCGTGCGCCGCGGCTGAGCGCATCGCCGCCCGTCAATTGACGTACCTATTGCGGCGGCTCAGCAGCCCCCGCCAACAGCCGCGCGTGGTCAACGGCGATCGCCGCCCACGTCGCAAGCGTCGTCGCCGCGTACTCGTCGGCCTCGGTGAACTCGCCGATGCGCTTCTCGGTGAGGTAGAGGTTGCCCCACCCGCGCCCGCGGATCAGGATCGGGACGCCGAGGAAGGAGTGCATCGCCGGGTGGTTCGGCGGAAACCCGGATGATCTCGGGTCCTTGGAGACATCGCCCAGCCGCAGCGGTCGCGGATCCGTGATCAGCACGCCGAGGATGCCGCGACCGCGAGGTGGCGCGCCGATCGCGTGCTCCTGCTCCTGCGTGACGCCATGGGTGACGAAGCGCTCGAGCTCCGTCCGCTCCTTGTTCAGGATCCCAAGGGCCGCGTATTTCGCGCCGGTGACCGAGCAGGCTGTCTCCAGCAACCGGTTCAGCAGCGTTTCCAGGTCGAGCTCGGAGACCAGCGCCGGTCCCAGCGCGATCAGCTGCCGCAGCCGGTCGACCTCCAGGGTCTTGTCGATGCCACGCTTGAACATCAGGGCCATGATATGAACGGCGGGTGCTGCTCGTAATCCTCAGCCCGCTGGGAGTTGCGTTCTGGGTGATCGGCATCGCGACCTTCGCGATCATCGCCCTGATGTTCCTCGGCGCGTCACGCCGGCTCGAGACCGTTCGCGCCGATCGGCGGCGCGCGCGGGTCCAGAAGGAGCTGGGGCCGCTGTTCTCGCGATTTCTGGAGACCGACGATTCGGTCGGCCTGGCCGACGCGCTCCGCCCGGAGATCCTGCGCATGAACGCGGCCTACCGCCCGGTCGCCGCCACGTTCGCGATCGAGCTCATGCACGCGGCGTCATCGCCCGAGCAGAAGGCGGCACTCAGACACGCGCTGGAGGAGGCGGGAATCGTGGAGCTCGGGCACCGAGGCACGCACCGGCGCTCACCCTGGCGCCGGGCGCTGGCGTGTGAGGCGCTGGGCACGATCGGCTCCGACAGCTCGGTGCCGGTCCTGGTCGCGCGCTTCGAGGACCGGCGGCCGGAGGTGAGGATGGCGGCCGTCCGTGCGCTCGGTGACATCGGCTCCGAGGAAGCCGTGCCCGCGCTCGGGGACGCGTACCTCGAGGGCCGCGTCGCACCCACCGACATCATCAACGACTCGCTGCGCAAGATCGGCGGTGAGGCGGGAACGATCTTTGAGCGCGGGCTGGCCGTGAAGAACCCGAACATCCGTGGCTCGTCGTGCTTCGGCCTCGCGGCGCTCGCCCACCAGCGCACCGGCTGCGTGTGGCGGCTCGCCGAGGTGCTCGCGCTCGACTCCGACCTTCGCGTACGCACGGCGGCCGCGGCCGCCCTCGGGATCGCCGGCGGCGACGAGGTGCCGGACCCGCTGCTCGCCGCGGCCAACGATCCCGTGGTCGCGGTCCGGCGTGCCGCGGTCCGGGCCCTCGGGTCCTTCGACGACCCGCGCAGCGGGCCGACGCTCGACGCCTGCACCGACAACGAGGACCGCGAAACCGCGATCCGCGCCGCCGAGTCGCTTTTCACCCTTGCGCGGCGGCCGCGTGCCGCCGCGCGGGCCGACGCGCTGCTCCAGGCCTCCCCCGCCTGGGCGGTCGAGTACGCGCGCACGGTTGAGCAGGTGACGGGCCAGGTGACGAGCGCGTGATCACCGTCCTTCAGACCATCTCGTTCGGCATCTTCGGCTTCTTCGTGCTCTACGCCATTTCGACCGGCACGCTGCTCGTGATGTCGCTGCGCAAGATCACGTGGTATTCGCGTGGCCAGGGGCCCAACCGCCCACCCAGCGCTGAGACCTCGCGCCATCCGAGCGTCAGCCTGGTCACCCCGGCCTACAACGAGGAGGCGTTGATCGTTCAGGCCGCAGAGGCGTTTCTGGGCAGCGACTACCCCGACCTGGAGGTTGTCGTCGTCGATGACGGCTCGAAGGATGAGACGTTCGCGAGGCTCGAGGACGCCTTCGACCTCACGCCGCTGCCGCTGCGGGGCAGGACCGAGCTGGAGACCGCCGCCATCCGCGGCGTGAGCATCTCGCGGGCCGATCCGCGCCTGCGCGTCGTGCAGAAGGACAACGGCGGCCGCTCGGACGCGATCAACGCCGGCATCTCGGTCGCGCGCGGCGAGCTCGTCGTGATCGTGGACGCCGACAGCATCCTCGAGCCCCAGGCGATCACGCAGGCCGTCATTCCGTTCGAGATCGACCCGGATCACTGCATGGCCGTCGGCGGCGGAATCCGTGTGGCCAACGGATCCGAGATCGTCGACGGACGCCTGGTGGCCACCGGGATCGCGCGCGAAGGCGTCAGCGCGACCCAGGTGCTCGAGTATCTTCGCGGCTTCTTCGCGACGCGCATCGCCTGGTCGGAGATGAACGGGCTGCTGCTGGTCAGTGGCGCGTTCGGCGTGTTCCAGCGCGACATGCTGGTCGCGCTGGGAGGCTTCTCCAAGGCCACGCTCGGTGAGGACATGGAGATGACGATGCGCATCCATCACCTGATCAGGCCGCAGATCGATGGTGCCCGTGTGGAGTTCGTCTCGGATGCGGTGTGCTGGACCGAGGCCCCGAACACGCTCGCCGGGCTGCGCACCCAGCGCATCCGCTGGCACACCGGGCTGATCGACAACCTCAAGATGCACCGGGGCCTGCTCGGCCGGCCGCGATACGGCGCCGCCGGGCTCTACGCGATGCCGTACCTGATTCTGTTCGAGGCGTTCGAGCCGATCGTCGAGGTCCTCGGCTTCCTGATCGTGGCCGCCCTGTTCATCCTGCACGTCGACAACTGGACCTACCTGGTGGCGTTCTTCCTGATCGCCACGCTCCTCGGCGAGCTGATGAGCGCCACGGCCCTGCTGGTCGAGGAGGTCGGGTTCCACCGTTACCGGGCCCTGGACCTGCTGCGCCTGACCTGCTGGGGCCTGATCGAGTCGGTGTGGTTCCGTCCGCCGATGGCCTGGTGGCGCCTGAAGGCGACCTTCTTCGCGATGATCGGGCGGCGTCCCGGCTGGGGGACGATCCCCCGTGGCGCGACCCTCGAGCAACCGACCCAGCCGGTCGCGCCGTTGACGCGCTGAAGCTCGCAGGGGTCACCGAGCCCAACCGGTGGGCTCACGGCGCGGCGGCGCGGTCCCGAGCCTCGAGATACGGCGCCAGGTACTTGGCCGTGATCTTGGCGGTGGAGGTCATCGGCGTCTGGCTGACCTGCGAGCCGCTGTCGTACTGACCGCTCACGCGCATGCGCGCGCTGAGATACAGCGGCTGATCGCCGCCGAACAGAGCCGCCTGGATCTCGGGGCGGAAGGGCTCCGGCTCGACCGCTGCGCCGGCGAGCGCGGCGATCCCCTGCGCGGCGGTGTCGGCCTGCTGCGCCGCGATCCCCCCGTGCTTGATCGGGAACTCGGTGGCGTCGCCGGCCGCCCAAACCCGTCCCGGCACCGGCACCCGGCATTGCGAGTCGATTGGGATGAAGCCCGCGTAGATGCTGTCCGGCACGCCCGGAGTGGACGGGCCCGAGAGCAGTGGCAGCGCCACCACGCGATCGGCGTGCAGCGTCCGGTGGCCCGGCTGAATCGAGATGACCCCGTGCTCGCCGACATCACCGCGATGGGACAGGATCACGCCGACGCCACAGCTGTCGAGCAGTTCCGCCACCGCCCGGCTGGCGCGCGGGCCGAAGATCCCCAGCGGCTCGTCCTCCGGGGTGATGATCGTCACCGTCAGATCGACGCCCAGCTCCCGCGCCCGATGCGCCGTCATCAGCGCCAGCTCGTAGTTCGGCAGCGGCCAGGGCATCGGCGCCGGAGCGAGGAACGCGATCGAGCGCACCTCTCCGCGCTCGAGGTCCGCGAGCAGGCCGCGCAGCTGCTCGCCGAGCCGCCTGTCATCGATCGTCAGGCCGTGGCTGAAGGCAGGCCCCAGGCGGGCGCCGATCGCGAGCAGCAGGAAGTCGTAGGCGAGCTCCGCCGCGCCATCGGTCTCGACCACGGCGTGCTCGGCGTCCAAGCGTTTGAACGTGTCCCGGATCAGCTCGGCGCCGATGTCCCGCGCGATCTCCGCCAGCGCGTATGTCTTCGCCTGGGTGTGGCCGAACGGCTCGCCCACGCGCAGCGGCCGGTAGACGAACTCCGGCCCGGGCGCCAGCAAGGTCGTCCGGAGCCGCTCTCCGGCCAGCTCGCGCAGCGCCAGCGCCGCCTCGAGCGCGGCGACGCCGCCACCGGCGATCAGCACCCGGTGCGGCGGATCTCCGAGCCGCTCAGGACCGAGCCGTTCAGGACCGAGCCGTTCAGGACCAAGCCCTTCAGGACCGAGCCGCTCAGGGTTCACGCCGACGAGCCTACCGTCCGC
>Ga0123355_10018670_pt1 | contig 11015 bp, 11 predicted proteins | sample TergutEmb28metaG_3_FD_89872 | JGI IMG/M metagenome (GOLD analysis project Ga0123355, IMG submission 89872) | Embiratermes neotenicus P1 segment gut microbial communities from Petit-Saut dam, French Guiana - Emb289 P1 | ecosystem: Host-associated > Arthropoda: Insects > Digestive system > Gut ...
ATTTGTATTTTATCCCGTATTGCTGTAGAGTAACTAACACTACCCTCTACAAAGGAGCCGCATATGCATCATATAATAGTAAACCCAATAGCCGGGAAAGGAAAAACTCTTAGCAGGCTGCCCTTTTTAACCCGGCTTTTTGATGCAAATAACTTAGCATACGAAGTGCAGATAACCGAGTCCATAATGGATGCCTACAACAGGGCGGCAGCCATATGCAAGGCCGGCAGTGACGGCATTATAGGTATTGGGGGCGACGGCACAATCCAGGAAATTGTAGCCGGCATGGCCAGCATATATGAAGGGCCGGTACCCATCCCCTTGGGCATATTCCCAGGGGGCAGCGGCAATGATTTTGTTATGACCCTGGCGGGAAACAAGGCCAAGGCCCTAGCCCGGTATAAGAAAAAGAACGAAGAAGCCATGGGCGAGGATTTTATCACAGCCGTAAAACAAAACCGCACAACCCCGGTAGATATAATTAAAGCGGATGGGATGGCATATTTAAATATCGGCAACATAGGCCTGGACGCCCGTGTGGTGAAAAATGCCATAGCATACAAACAGCGTTTTGGCCGCTATGCCTATGTGGCGGCGGTGTATAAAAGTATTGCCCGGCATACTAATATGGCACTTGCAATCACGATTGACGGGGTTAAACAAGAAGGGGAATACACATTGGTGGCGGTATGCAATGGCCAGTACTATGGCGGCGGTTTACACATAGCCACAGAGGCAAGGCTGGACGACGGCAAAATCACCCTATGCCTGGTTAAAGCAATGAGCCGCCCTAAAACCATGACCATTTTCCCATCACTAATGATGGGGCAGCACCACAGGTTAAAAACCGTAAGTTTTTGCGAATGTGAAGATGTGCGAATCACATTAAAAAGCGGTGTCGAATGTCTTAGCCTGGATGGCAATCTACAGGATGTTGAAGGGGAAATTCATTTTACTATTAGCCCGAAGGCCATAAGGATATATATATGAAACAGTATTTTAACGAAAACCCTGATATATTAACCAACGAGCGGCTTCTTAGGCTAAGTATCTTTGACCGGGAGTTTAGTTTCCTAGCTAATAACGGCCTGTTCTCCTGCGATAAGGTTGATGCTGCGTCTATACTTTTATTGGAGAATATCCCGGTGTTGACAGGCCGGGTATTAGACCTAGGCTGTGGTTACGGAGCTATAGGAATTGTGCTGGCAAAAATAAATGATATCGAACTGACAATGAGTGATATTAATAGCATCGCCCTGGACTACGCCGCTAAAAACGCCAAGTTAAACCAAGTAATAGCCCAATGTATCCACTCCGATGGTTTTGACGACATAAGCGGGATGTATGACAATATCGTATTAAACCCGCCAATCCATGCGGGTAAAGAGGTTATGTACCGGCTTTACGCCGGAGCGGCTAGGCATTTATCTCATGCTGGTGCTTTTTATATCGTAATCCAAAAAAAGCATGGGGCTGAAAGTACAATTAAAACCCTGTGTGGGATTTTTGCAGAATGCCGTGTTTTGTATAAAAAGAAAGGGATATATGTATTAATCTGCCTCCGCCATTGCGGGAAGTGAAACCCCCGTCATTGCGAGGAGCATAGCGACGAAGCAATCCGAGAATGCCAGATAATCAAGGCTTCTCTACAATGTTAGGGGGATGGCAAGTTATAACAAAACTCTGTTTACGCTGTAAGAAATGCTTGAAGGCGCGCATATTCGTGTGAAAACACTCAAATATATTATGATAAATGAAGGTGATGAAAATGAAAACCGCATTTGCGAGAATCTTACTTATTGTGAAAAATGTACTTGTTAAAATTTTGCTCATCCTAGTAGTCACGTTAGCCCTAAGCCCAATCATGCCAACAAGTGCGGCAGCGGACGATTTGTCCTCTACAGCTCCTGCTTGGCTTGAAACCCCAGGCACTGAGCAAGCAACCAGATTAAGAACAAGAAACACGGTGCTATTTGCGAGAAGCCATGTTGCAATGTTTATTGACGAGAGCGGGCGATTGTATTGTGGGGTTACCGGTGAATTGCTTTTGGAAAATGTTATCGAGGTGCAGGGGATGTTGTGGGAAGACGACGATTGGCTTGGTAATAGGCTGGTATATATTTTCGCGCTAAAGGCAGACGGCACATTGTGGCAGTTGAATGACAAGGAAAGAATTGTCCAGATACTTGAGGATATCCGCACCATTACCCGCTGCGCAAATTACGCGGTAACGTACTGTGGGATGGTTTATCAGCTTCCTAATCGTAGTACACGTCATTTGCGTAATCTGGGCCTGCAAAATATCGAGTTTGTTTACAGCTTCTTCGACAATACCCGACGTAGCGGTGGCATTCGCTATCGTGCGGTAGCGTCAAATGGTGAACTATATGAGTGGACTGCGCGCCATAACCCGCGTCCGGTGTTGGTGGGTTTGCATAGTTGGCAAAGTAGTCCATACCCGCGCACTCATGCGCAACCTCAGCGTACATGGCGTTATACGTACGTTGTATACTTTCCATATTTTTGGCCAAGTGACTCAACCGAGGCGTATGTAATCCAAAGAACTCTTACTAACGATGGTCGTCCGGGGTCGGGGCCATACAGTCTTAATAGCAACGGTCATTTATATTTCAGCACCGAGCTAATCGCTACCGATGTTTTCATACTAAAACAGCAACCTCACCGCGGTCTTTTCCTAACATTTATTACAAACGATGGTGCATATTGGAGAACGGACGGTCGCCATACACAAGTGATTTTATCCGATGTAATGCTCCCAGAAGTTGTGATATATCGTGTCGTGTCAGATGGCAGCTATTCGACATTGTGGTTAAGGATGGCGTCACGTTACTGGGGGTTGGAGGATTTGGAATTTTGGCTGGTCACAATTGGCGTGATACTGTTGTTTATTAGTGTGTTAGTCATTGCTTGTATATATGTATACACATACAAAAAAAGAACGGGATCGAACTATAAAGCCCTTCTTGGTGTTGGCGGTGGGGCCTATGCTTTACTTATAGTCGTAGCCGGTATTATTATTTTCCGTTCGCCTCACGGGTTTGTGCTTTTGGTAAATCCAATATTTGCAGGTATTGTATTGCTTTTAACCGTTGTTAATTTAATCTTGCTGGTGAACAAAACAAGACATGTCGGGTTTTCTGTTGCATGTGTATTTGCACAACTTGTTGTGGCTATTGCCTGTGTAGTTGCGCTGGCGGCAATAGCAGGGGTAGTGGTTGCAATTGCTTATGTTATCGCAGGAATTATTGCTGTCATTGTGCTGGTTGGCATTGTATCATCTAGGGGCGGGCATATTATTGTTGTGCCAAGGGATAAGTAGAGACTAGAACTTTCCTCGCAACACCTCCAGAATAATATAGAAACGGATACCTACGATAAAACCGGGTATCCGTTTCCATGTTACCTTACCACCCCGTGCTTAAATTCATCGTACCACTCATCCATGTTCTCGTCGAAATAGATTTTCAAAACGCAGAAAATTTCTAGGGCAAACGCCAACGCGGCAGTTTCATTTGCAGTTATGATGCCTTGGTCAGCAACAACCTGCCTTCCTTTTGTTACAGCATATTACCACTCCAATTCCTTGGTACAAATAGGACAGTGAAAAATCCAAAACCGGGATTTTCCACACTTCGTTCCTCCTTTATCTTGCCACGGGGATGGCAGGCCGTTACGAAACCCCTCATAACACCGTCATTGCAAGGAACGAAGCGACTGCCACGCTACGCTCGTAGCAGGCTGTGCAATCCAATAAAACTCTTAATTTCCCAATGTTTCGGGATTGCTTCGGCTTCATCTCGCAATGACGATGCTATTTATTTCACGACAACTCAGGCCCCCCCAACCCGCATAAACGCAGGTTTTGATACTTTGGGTGAACCTTTTTTCATAGGAACAATAATAAGCTGCAGCCCTACCTACCCATAACCACAACAACCTCATGCACCCTACCATCACCCAAAACCGGAAGCACCTGCCCACTAAGAGGCTTGCCATCCAAGGTAATAGACTTAATACCCTTCTCAACCCCAGCACTATTATCCACAGAAATACGATAATCAGCACCCCTAAAATGCCTTGTAACAACAAAACTCTTCATATCCGAGGGCACACAAGGGTCAACAACAAGCCCATCATAAGCCGGGCGAATCCCAAGTATATACTGAGAGATACTAACAAATGTCCAAGCGGCCGTGCCGGTAAGCCATGAATTCTTCGCCTCGCCATGGCGCACGGCATCCTTACCGGCAACCATTTGGGCATATACATATGGCTCTGTCCGTCTAAGCAGGCTGTCATCCTCCCGGTAAGTGGGGCAGATTTTCCTGTAGGTATCAAAAGCCCTGTCACCACGGCCCAGCATAGTCTCAGCTATGGTAACCCACGGGTTATTATGGCAGAAGATACCCGCATTTTCCTTATAACCAGGCGGGTAAGAAGAAATCTCCCCAAGCTCCAGATGGTATTCCTTGTAGGCGGGCTGCTGCAGAACTATACCATAGGGGGTATCCAGATGTTCCTTAACAGCATCAAGAGCCTTTTTAGCACGTCCGTCATCAAGCCCAATACCTGCCATTACCGCAAAACCGTTGGACTCGATAAAGATTTTACCGTCCTCGCACTCATGTGAGCCAATTTTTTTGCCATAAGCATCGTAAGCTCTAAGGAACCAGTCCCCATCCCAGCCATGCTTTTTAACAGTCTCTATCATGCCGGCAATAGCTTTGTCTGCCCTATCGGCTTCCTCTTTGCGGCCTGTACGGCGGCAAATTTCAGCGTAATCCGGCCCAACAAAGGCAAAAATAGCGGCAATAAGCACCGACTCCGCCACCCCGCTTTCAAAATTAGCCGTAGTTTGAAACGACTCCCCAGGCGTGGCGGAAAAACAGTTAAGGTTCAAACAATCGTTCCAGTCGGCACGGCCAATTAGGGGCAGCCCATGAGGGCCGGTTTTCTCCAAGGGATGGTTAAAGGAACGCTGCAAATGCACAAATAGCGTATCTGCAAGCTCTTCATTATTATCAAAGGGCACCATCTCATCCAGGATGCCGTAATCCCCAGTCTCCTTGATATAAGCCGCAACGCCCAAGATAAGCCACAACGGGTCATCATTAAAGCCCGAGCCAACTTCATTATTACCCCGCTTAGTAAGGGGCTGATACTGATGATAAGCACTGCCATCCGGGAACTGGGTAGCCGCAATATCCAAAATACGCGCCCTGGCCCTTTCGGGCACAAGATGCACAAACCCTAATAAATCCTGATTAGAATCCCTAAAGCCCATACCCCGCCCGATTCCGGATTCAAAATAAGAGGCACTGCGGGACATGTTAAACGTAACCATACACTGATATTGATTCCACACACCAGCCATACGGGCCATGGCTTTATCTTCGGCTTCCACGGTAAATTTCCCTAATAATCCGCTCCAATAGGCCTGCAAGTTTTCCAGTGCCTTATCCACTGCCTCCGATGTAGCGTATTTCTCTAAGAGTGCGTTGGCGGGGGCCTTGTTTATTACCCCTAGGCTTTCCCACTTTTGGCCGTCGGGGTTTTCGCAATAACCTAGCACAAATACATATTCTTTTGACTCCCCTGGGGCCAGCTTTGCCTTAATATGATGAGAGCCCACAGGTGCCCAGCCAGATGCTATGGAATTATTTGCACTCCCTGCAAACACCGTTTCTGGGTGGTCGAAGCCATTGTATAGGCCAAGGAAAGTTTGACGGTCGGTATCAAAGCCTGCAACTGTGGTGTTTACCGCCCATACGGCATAATGATTACGCCGCTCACGGTACTCTGTTTTGTGATATATGCGGCTGCCTTCCACTTCCACCTCCCCGATAGAGAAGTTGCGCTGGAAGTTAGTCATGTCATCATTGGCGTTCCATAGGCAAAACTCTACAAAGGAAAAGATATCAATATCTTTAGCTGCATCCGACTCGTTAGTAAGCACAAGCTTATGGATTTCGCAAGTATCTCCCATAGGCACAAAGGATGTCTGCTGGTAGGCAAGGCCATTCTTAGCGGAGGATATCATAGAATACCCCATCCCATGCCTGCATTCATACCTATCTAGCTCAGATTTCATAGGCATCCAAGAGGGCGTCCAAATATCCCCACCGTCTCTAAGATAAAAATACCGCCCCCCGCCGTCGGTAGGTACATTGTTATAGCGGTACCGGGTTAAGCGCAGCATCCTGGCATCCCGGTAAAAGGCATATCCCCCCGATGTATTGGAAAACAGGCCGTAAAAATCCTCGCATCCTAAATAATTAATCCAGGGGTAGGGGGTGTCCGGGCGGGTTATTACATATTCCCGGGCGGTGTCGTCAAAATAACCGTACTTCATGGCAATCCTCCTACGGCGGTTTCGATTGAAAATGTGCTTCAGGCGGCTCTTGAAAATGCCCAACAGCCGGCATTTTCAAGCTTGCTTCAGCTCATTTCAAAACGAAACGCCTATTTATTTTGTTGTGCATTAATTTGTGTTATATTCTAGCATATATCGTTATAAAGGAGGAAATATGTTTTCATATACAGTTATCCGCTCTAACCGAAAAACCGTCGGGCTCCGTGTCTGCAAGGGAGTGGTAGAGTTTCGCGTACCCCATGATGTGCCTCAATGGGAAATTGACTGTTTTTTAATTCAAGAAGCATCTTGGATTGTTAAAACTATCGAAAGACAGGAAGCGCAGATGAGGAAAAAGGAAGCGTTTTCAATAGATTACGGCAGTACTATACAGATGCGCGGCAACGCATATGAAATCAAAAAATGCGAAGGGGGAGAGGCCGGCTTTAACGGCGAGGCGTTTTACATACCCTCCGGCTTAACACCCCAGCACATTAAGGCCGAAATTATTAAAATTTATAAGATGCTGGCCAAGGCGTATATACCGGACCGTGTAGCCCTGTTTGCAGCACAAATGGGCTTGACCCCATTAAGCATAAAAGTAAGCAATGCCATGAGAATATGGGGAAGCTGCTCATCTTATAAAACCCTTAACTTTACCTGGCGGCTGATAATGACTGATGATAGCTGCATCGACTATTTAGCTGTGCATGAGCTGGCCCATTTAGTTGAAATGAACCATTCGCCGCGGTATTGGGCGGTTGTGGCCAAGGCCATGCCCGATTATAAGGAGAGAAAGGCGAAGCTAAAAGATTTCCAACGCCGCATTAGTTATGAGAACTGGACTACAGAATAAACCCCTACAAGGTGATTTTATGCTAATAATTTATTTTTCCGCAACAGGCAATTCTAAGTTTATAGCAGAGCTATTCAGCCGCCACATGGGTGCCAAATGCCTGTCAATTGAAGATGACGTAAATTTCACCGAAGAAATCAAGTCCCATGACACAATAGCCTTTAGCTACCCTATATACGCCTCACGGGTACCCCGGATTATGCGTGAGTTTGTAGCCAAGCATATAAGCGGGCTAAATGGAAAAAAGCTCATTATCTTTGCAACCCAAGTAGCATTTTCCGGAGACGGTGCAAGGGTTTTTACAGATATGTTTAGTGAGGGGACAATAGAAGTAATCTACGCCGAACATTTCAAAATGCCAAACAATGTAGGAAATGTGCCGCTACTAAGAAAGCCCAACAAAAAACGAATAGGCAGATACCTAAAAAAATCCGAGGCCAAAATGCAGCAAGTATGTCAGGATATCAAATCCGGCAAAGTAGTAAAACGCGGGTTTTCAAGATTTTCGCAAATAATAGGTAAAATTCAAGGCATACCATGGCAGGGCAATAGCAAAAAAGACGTGAATAACCGAAACAAGCCAGGCTATAAAACCAAGCGCGGGTTTTCCGCAGAAAAAAGACTTGAAAACGCTGTGCAGATAGGCAAAAACTGCAATGCCTGCGGGGTGTGCGTGAAATTATGCCCCATGAATAACCTAGAAAATACCGATATGGGAATCAAACAAAAAGGCAATTGCACCATCTGCTACCGCTGCATAAACCACTGCCCCAAAAAGGCAATAAAAATAATGTTTCCTTGGAGGACTAAGTGGCAGTATAAAGGAGTCTATAAAATATGAACATACAAATCTTTGGCAAAGCAAAATGCTTCGATACCAAAAAGGCTGAACGCTATTTCAAAGAGAGGCGGATTAAATATCAGCTAATCGACATAGTAAAATGCGGCCTAAGTAAAGGCGAATACCAAAGCGTCAAAAACGCCGTAGGCGGTATGACCGCCCTAATAGATGAAAAATCCAAGGAATACGAAAGCCAATTCATCCAATACCTGGCCAGCCAAGCCGACGTTGAGGAAAGGCTTATAGAAAACCCAGGCATGTTTAAAACACCTATAGTGCGAAACGGAAAAAAGGCAACTGTCGGTTACCAGCCGGAGGTATGGAGCGAATGGAGTTAAAGGATAAAATTTACGAATACGAAGCAGTGATTTATGCAAGCGGCGGCGGTGGAGCGTATGTGGTTTTCCCTCATGATATCCGTGCAGAGTTTGGCCGGGGCCGTGTAAAAGTCCATGCCACCTTTGACGGCGAACCTTACGATGGAAGCATAGTAAATATGGGTGTAAAAAACCCTGATGGTTCTATATGCTATGTCATCGGTATTTTGAAAGATATCCGGGCAAAAATAGGCAAACAGCCGGGGGATACAGTGCATGTTAGCATCTGTAAGAGAGCTGAAGTATGACAGTATTCATAGACGCAGACGGCTGCCCGGTAGTAGACATAACCATACGGCTGGCAAACCAAGAAAAAGTGGACTGTATCATTATCTGCGACACGGCCCATATCTTTGAAAAGCCTGGGGCCAAAACCATAACCGTCTCAACGGGAAATGACAGCGTAGATTTTACTTTGGTTAATATGATTGCACCGGGTGATATTGTAGTAACCCAGGACTATGGCCTAGCCGCCATGTGCCTAGCAAGGCGAGCCATCCCCATAAACCAAGATGGAATGATTTTTTCAGATAGCAATATAGACGCACTACTAATGCAACGCCACACAGCCAAAAAAATCCGGATGGGCGGCGGGCGTATGAAAGGCCCCTCAAAGCGAACCCAGTCACAAAACGCCGCTTTTGAAGCCAGTTTGCAGAATCTGCTGACCATAAGGAGACAAAGTAATGTATGAGATACAAAAAATACTGGCACCAGATGAAAAATCCCGCATTTGCGATGATATATTAAGGGCTTTGCCTGATTGGTTTGGGGATGAAGAAAGTGTTGTTGATTACGTAAAACAAGTGCAGCCCCTGCCTTTTTTTATCGTTTCCGACAAAGGCAGGCTGGTTGGCTTTGTAGCGGTTTTGCCTCATAATGCACATACGGCAGAAGTATGTGTGATGGGTGTACTGCATGAATATCACCGTAAAGGGATTGGCAAAATGCTGATTGACAGATGCGAAGACTATTGCAAAAAAAATAAAATGGAATTTTTAACTGTCAAAACCTTGGATGAATCAAGAAACTGGGAGCCTTATGAAAGAACCCGTAAGTTTTATTTATCAATGGGCTTTAAACCCCTTGAAGTGTTTCCACTATTGTGGGGAGAGAGTAACCCTTGTTTGTTTATGGCAAAACATTTAGGAGATGTCTAGTGTGAAAAATCCCGGTTTTGGATTTTTCACTGCCCTATTTGTGCTAAGGAGTTGGAATGATGATTAATATGTATGTGGAATCGGCAGTACTAACTTTTTACATCCCTCATGCAAACTCCTTGAAAGATAAACGTCAGGTCTGCAGAAGCCTCATCGATAAGACTAAACGGTTTAACGCCTCAATAGCAGAGGTGGATACCCAGGATATGCACCGGACACTAACCATTGGTGTGGCTGTTGTGTCCGGCGATATCACTCATGCCGAGCGGTCATTGGATGAGATTATCCGCTATATGGAAACCCATGCTGATGCCGAGCTTACCAGCGTAGTAAGAGATTAGCTTTTCTACCCCCGGTCAAAGGGCTTATGGGAGTCGTTTTTTCTTTTACTTACCTTGCTGCCTTGAAACAACCCCACCGGGACGGTTTCATTTGCCAGTGCGTTTACCGCATTTATTAACCCATCAGCATCGGCATCGTTATTGTATATACCAAAACTCACTCTCACCATCCCTTTAGGGGGCGTACAGCCACTCACCTCCGCTTCCTTAGTAAGCCGGCGCACATAAGGGTGAGAGCAAAAAGCCCCATGGCGCACAGCTATGCCATGCTTTCCGGCCAGGTAATCTGCGGTGTCTTCGCTTTGGTAGCCCTCCATATTAAAGGTTACTATCCCAACTCTGTCATCGGTGTAGTAATTGTCCCCATACAATGTTACCCCTGGTATTTCGCTTAGCCCATCTATGGTGCGTTTCATTAATAGCTGTTCGTGCTGGGTGATATATTCAAAACCTACGGTTTTAAGTATTTCAATTGCACTAGCCATACTTACAATGCCCGGGAAATTAGGCGACCCGGCTTCGTAGCTGTCTGGGGCCGGCGCATAGCATACCCGCTTATCAAATACCGCTTCCACCATACCGCCGCCGTAAAACGCCGGGATGTGTTTGTCCAGTTCATCTTTTAGCCCCACCACGGCACCCCCGCCATAGGGTGCGTACATTTTATGGGCAGAGAATACATAAAAATCAATATCTTCATCCGGCGAGCAGCCTGTCATGGAAAACTCCCTATGGGCTGCTATTTGCGCTCCGTCTACTATTATCTTTGCACCGTATTTATGGGCTAGTTTTGCTATATGGTGTACCTCGTTTACATAGCCTGTTACGTTGGATGCGGCGGTTACGGTTACGTATTTTATTAATCCTCTGTATCTTCTTAAAAGATGCTCGATATCATCAATTTTTAAGCGGCCATCTGGGTCTACATCGGCGTATACTGTACGGGCCCTTGCCCGCCAGGGCAGGTCGTTGGCATGGTGCTCCATTCTTGTGGTTAATACCATATCGCTTTTGCTTTTTATTAGAGCCGATGCCAGTTTATTGATGCCGTCTGTGGTGTTGGCGGC
>Ga0123355_10018671_pt1 | contig 11015 bp, 17 predicted proteins | sample TergutEmb28metaG_3_FD_89872 | JGI IMG/M metagenome (GOLD analysis project Ga0123355, IMG submission 89872) | Embiratermes neotenicus P1 segment gut microbial communities from Petit-Saut dam, French Guiana - Emb289 P1 | ecosystem: Host-associated > Arthropoda: Insects > Digestive system > Gut ...
TAAAAATTTCCTCACCAAAACCGACCCTAAAAAAAAAAATTCCTTAAAACGTATGGATGCCCCTAAAACCCCCCCCCCCCCCCCCCCCCCCCACACACACACAAAAAAAACCTGCTAATTACAGAATGTCTCACATCACTCTAGCATCTTATGATGCAGAAAATACAGGACGTACATCCATAAGCTTCAGTGTTTTGTGCTTGTGTAATGAAGTAAGCTTTGTAACACATTTGTATCTACCTACATGGCCATTAATTCCATACAACACTGCAAAAAACACACATGAAAAATGTATAACCCAATATTTATTGAACTTCCCGTCACATGCCGTAATCTGAAAAATAAAATCTCGAGGCAGTAAAACGATGTCCAAGGACCATCCAACTGCCATGAATCCAACCCACAACTCAAAGGAAGCAATAATTACTCCTGTCCCCCTGTTGTGATAAGACCTTTCAAATAAATTCCGATGTGTTCAAATGACTGTGAAAATCACAGAAATGAAAAACGTTTATCAACTTATGTAGTCAAATACTTCTCACATTTTGCTAGTGATATCACGACACAGAAACTTCAATAATTTATTTGTGGCATGTCCTTTCTGCACATTACATCAGCAACAATGACAAATGCATGACAACTGTTCCACTACACATACACTAAAGTGCAAGATAAATTTAATTAAACTCAGCTTCTGTTACTGTTTTGAGTACTTTTGATGTAAAAATGTACAATGAAAGGAAATGATGTCACAATTCCTCATCTACAAGGATGATTCCATAACCAAGCAGACCTCAGTCACCTGTTTGTACAGTCATACACTACTCACAATTGGTAATGTTCTTTCACACTAACTATAGATGGCAATGTACATAAAGATTTATCCTGTTTATTGGCATCAAAGCTGTTTCTTGTAGAACACCTTAATTCGTTTGTTCTGCTAGTCTCTCTGCCTTTTGAACCACCTCTTCAATAGGTCCAACCATGTAGAATGCAACTTCAGGTAAGTGATCATGATCTCCATTTAGAATTTGCTGGAATCCCTACAAAATTAAGAGAAATGTGTATTAATAACTACTGTAGGATTGATGTTGCAGCACAATTTAACAGTAGTCCTCACAAATAACCCTTGATGAACAACAACAGAATTTACCAGCTGATTGGAATAACTTTCATGCATGTACCCATGTCCTTCCTTAGTATCTACCACTGTTGTGTTCATGAACCCCTCCCCAAACTTTCTAGGTGCAGTCATTACATAAAATACAATATGCAGCTAGGCCAAAACTGTTCAAAGATTACATCATATTCATAAAAAGCATGCACAACAGCAATGGTACTACAGGCCTACACATCTCTTTTCATTAAAAAAGAAATGCAATGCCAAATTGCAGAAACTCGGCATTTCCCCACACAAATACAAGGTAATCCTTAATGAATGTCAACCTGGCGGAACAGACCAACCAAACCCAACCTGTCCTAATAACCCACCAGATCTAAATATACACACTTTTTCTGCTATGAACACCACACAAAATACAGAATTCAATTCCAGTGAACAGTTCGAAGGAACATAAATTCATAAAATAATTGAAATTTCTACAGCCAACTACGGGTGAAGAATTTCATCAGTACACTCATTTGAAAAAAGATAATACACTACTTACATTTTACAAGACTAATAACTGAGAAAAGGACCAGCAAAACTTGAAGTGCATTGGCACCTTCACTGAAAATTGGAAAGTAATAACCTAGTCTTAACAGTAACACATTCACATACACTGCTGTCCGCCTTCAAACGAAGTCTTAGTGTAAAGTGATGACAGTCACTTAAAAACGTCACTGCAGTTTTGCCAAACACTGGTACACAACATCCGTTGCAATTTTTAGATCCTTGAGTGAAGAGGGAAGCCTCATACAACAGGATATATGACAATCTTCCCTTGAATTTGTGGGCTCACAAAACTAAATACATATTCATCACACCTACATTGATCTGGTCCCTGCACCTAACCAGGAGAGAACATGCAAGACCTATTCAAACAAGCACATGCATCGAAGGATGACAGTTCTGGACACTTTATAACGACGCTTACCTTAATGGTTTCCTGCAGTGGCACTAGTTTGCCTGCATGACCAGTGAAAACTTCAGCCACCTGGAAAGGCTGCGACAGGAACCTCTGGATCTTACGAGCCCGAGCTACTGTAAGCTTATCTTCTTCAGACAATTCATCCATACCCAGGATAGCAATGATATCCTGAAGAGACTTGTAGTCCTTTTACAAGAAATGCATTTCAATACTAATTACTTCATAATTCACAATTGAAAATTACTGTAATACAAATATGGTGAAGCACAAATGAAGCAAAAACCAAGGTTCAAAATTTGCTTTTCTCAGTTGTGTTGCTGAAGATTCAGGACTGCTGGCATGTTATGCTGTGTGTGTGTGTGTGTGTGTGTGTGTGTGGGTAAAGTTACCAATAATTTTAAAGGCACTATTGACACAAAGTGACATTCTGTATCATGTGTTACCCACATACAGCAAACCTGGATTCTGAAAAGAGATCGATCACCTTACCTGTAGGATTTTCTGTACCCCTCGGGCAACATTGTAGTGCTCGGCACCAATAATGTTGGGGTCCATAATACGGGATGTTGAGTCAAGGGGATCCACAGCAGGATAGATACCCAGCTCAGCAATGGCTCGCGACAACACAGTTGTAGCATCCAAGTGGGCAAAGGTGGTAGCAGGGGCCGGATCAGTCAAGTCATCAGCAGGCACATAGATGGCCTACAAGGTATGACAAAAATTGACACTTCTTATCAAGAGCAATTGTCCAGAAACAAGGGACCAGGAACTGAATCAGAAGACTTCAAACATCTTAATTAGTTACTCCATGCAGCAGAGTCCTTCTTGAGAATCTAACCAGTTCTCAGCTGGTCAAGTAATTCCCTGCATTTTATGGAACCCAAACATTCATTACTGTGTTTACAAGAGCCTGCCACCGGTCTCTATCCTGGGCCAGATCAATCCAGTCCATGCCACCCATCCAACTTCCTGAATATCCATCTTAATATTATCCTCCCATTCATTCTTCTTAATTTGATCACCCAAATAATATTTGGCAAGGTGTACATGATGCAGTTTTCTCCCCTCCCATAACCTCAACCCTCTTAGGCCCGAATATTCTCAACTCCCTATTCTCAAACATCCTCAACATACGTTCCTCCTTCAATGTGAGTGACCAAGTTTCACACCCATACAAAACAGGCAAAAATCACAGTTCTGTGTATCTCAATCTTCATATTTTAGATAGCAAACTGGAAGACTAAAGATTCTGCACCGAACGATAGCAAGCATTCACTGTCTTCAATTTGCTCTCAATTTCTTCCTGAATATAATTTGATTCATTAGTGTTGTTCCCAAATATCTAAACTATTCTGTCCTTTCAAAGGAACTATTATCAGTCTTTATTTAATGACTTCGTCCTGCATTCTGATTTCGAGACTTGGTCACACACTGTTTTATCAGCATTTACTTCTAGCCCAATCTCCTTACTAGCAACTACTAAAGCGTCTTTGTTTTTCTGTATACTATGTACGCTTCCGTCCAACATATTATTATTGTCATCAGAATAAACCACAAGCTGATGTGTACCACTGTATGTATGTGTGTTCCAAGAGACATACTTCTTACTTTGGAGTTGGAATTAAGTGTTCATGCACCCTGCAAGAGATCCAGGACCGATGCTACCACCCATTACTTTGTGTGCTCTTCGCCAAGTACCTTGGTGGACAATCAATGTCCACTGCATCATGTTGCATGTCAACTAGTCAACTGTCAGCACCAAAGGATGTTACATCCTTTATAGCCATAAAGGAAATGACAAACACAACAAGAGACAAGACAGATGAAGCAGGGTGGATGAGTTCTACGGGCTCTCTGTGAGAGAAAAATGAAAGCACACACACAAAATATCAATCCTCATGATCCTCATCCCATACCAAACTTTAACCCTTTAAAGATGAAATGTGTGTGTAACATAAAAACACAGTTCACAAAGCACAGTAAACACTCTCCACCTTGGTGACATAAAACCCATCTATTAATGTTGTACAAGGCAAAAGTCACTGCTTGTTCCGATATCTGTATACAACATGTAGTGCAATGTGAGCACCATGTAGAATTTTTGTACATTAAACCTGGTGGTAAGTAAACTAACCCCTAGGCTTTAAAAGGTTAAACCTACAACATGCCTAACAGCTAGATGATCAAGTGCACAGTATTAATCATAATGTAGAATGTAGCTACAACACACAAATACAAGTACTGCACTGCTTAGTACCTGTACTGATGTGATTGATCCCTTCTTTGTGGTAGTGATTCTTTCCTGCATGGTACCCATGTCAGTGGCCAAGGTTGGCTGGTAACCCACGGCAGAGGGGATTCGACCCAGTAGGGCAGACACCTGCAGACAAAATGCATTTTTCAAGAACAGGACAAATGGAAGTGAATTTAAAAAGTACACAACACAATGAGAAAGTAACTGATCTAGGTAAATTAAATGGTGATGAACAGTAACACAAAATACTGGTTTAGGGGTTTGTAAGGAGGGGAAGAGGGCACACATTTTGTAGTCACATGGACTAACCTCTGAACCAGCTTGAGTGAATCTGAAAATGTTATCAATGAACAGCAGTACATCTTGTCCTTCTTGGTCTCGGAAATATTCAGCAACCGTGAGGCCAGTCAGAGCCACTCGGGCCCTAGCACCGGGTGGTTCATTCATCTGTCCATACACCAGTGCTACCTGTGGATAAATGAATTCACCCAAATGTTATGATGCAATACACCCAAGAAAATTTCAGTCAAGGCACATTACAGCAATCAGGTAAACCGTATCTTCAGCAGAGAAATATGCCTTGACCCAACCTTCAGACATGTAGGTATAAGAGAACAGAACAACCCACATAATACACTGACAGACCAATACAAAATTGATGTAAAGAATGGGGCATAAACAAACAACTAAGAAATTACTTTTCATGAATTTCTTTCCAACAAACACATTAAAACACCTTTAGCAGCTCAAAATCAGCATTTCGTTATGCATTCTCCTTCAATCATAAATTGCCTAATACAAGTCACATAACAAATATGATGAGATTTTTTTAATGCTGAAAATAAAATTCGGCAATCCCTAAAAGACCCACCGAGAACAATTACAACATTGATGTCGCCATCTCAAGTTAGAAACCAACGTTTGAGATTGAAGTATCCGATGATATTACACACTTAATCTGACACACTTTGATGTGGGATGACCACATAATCTAGTTGGCAATAACAACTCTGACTACAACTACTGCAACAAATTATCAACAGTAAGTGAAACCACCTGATAAGGATGTAATTCTTGCATTGGTTTTACATGAAAATGTTTACGTGGATAATGCTGCTTCACATAATTTATATCCCAAAAAGAATAAATGCCATATACCTTAGAGTTCTTGTCCTTGAGTGAAATTACACCAGACTCAATCATTTCATGGTATAAATCATTTCCCTCACGCGTTCGCTCACCTACTCCAGCAAATACTGAGTAACCACCATGAGCCTTTGCTACATTGTTGATCAGCTCCATGATCAATACAGTTTTGCCAACACCAGCACCTCCAAACAGCCCTGAAAATATAATATAGAACTTATGGGTGATGAACTGTAAAACTGAGCAATAAGCACCTGTAGTCTGATACTTGAATGACAATTACATAAATAATGTGTGAATGAGAAACTGTGTGTAATATTTCTGAGACATCAAAACATTTATTCAGGTGTCTCATATATTCAGACATAAGAAACTAAAAAGTATTTTACTACTGCATCAAACAAATCAAAACAATTTACAGGGTAGCACGATGCCCTGAAATGTTGGTAAACTTTGCCTGTATGCAGTGTCACATCTGTGAGAACTGCAATATAGGCCTATGTGCAGTACCACTGATGGAGCAATGAGATGGTTTCTAAGACTGAAACCTCCATTTCACTAATGGAGCTACCCTAAAAGGAACATGAATGGTCTATGTGATCTCTGTATTACAGTGTCACACAAGCAGTCATGACATATGGTGCTGATGAGTCCAAAAAAAGATTACACACATAAATATAAAAGTACAATACTAATTTTATGTGAAAAAGAAATCTCTGTGCTTATCAAAGCACTACGCCATGAAGGTACACAGAGTGCACGTATGACTCCATGCACTGTTAACCTAGGCACAAAACAAGAGGTGAACAGTCAGCTTCAAGTCGAACTCCCAAAAGCACACTGAGTAACAGGCCAGGTGGGCCCCACAGTCAGTCTCGACACTGGAGTACAGAAAATCTTCTGCACATTGGGTCAGTCAACCAACCTGAAGCTGTCACTAAAGTGACTGTGCTATCCCACTTCCTGAACTAAAAGAAAATGCAGCAAGACAGTAGGCTTTATGAGTTCTGCTTGAAACATCTTGATTCATATTTATGCTACTGTCCCACAGTTCTCTTCAATTCCCAAAATTTGGTGTCTGTGTCTTACGCTCAATTTCAAAGTATTGTGAAGGGAAAACAATTAATTTTGAAGGCAAAGATTTCATGTACCTACCAATTTTACCACCCTTTGCATAGGGAGCAAGAAGATCCACTACTTTAATTCCTGTAACTAAAATCTCCTGTTCAACACTCATTTCTACAAACTCTGGCGCATCTGCATGGATGGCAGCGTACTTGTTGGTACTAATTGGACCCCTCTCATCAATTGGTTCACCTAAAAAAACAACAAACTGTAGAAAGGGCACTCTCTCAAGACATAATACACTGACACCTGCGCTCAGTAGGTTGAACACCACGATTTCCTTACCAATTACATTGATGATCCTTCCCAATGTTTCTGCTCCTACAGGTATCCTAATGGGAAATCCGGAATCCAAGACTTCCTGACCTCGCACCAGACCCTCAGTACCATCCATGGCAATTGTGCGCACAGTGTTCTCTCCTGGATACACACAATGAAAATACCTTTATCAGTTTCAAACACGTTAGAAAAAGAACACTAAACATACCTCTTACAATGCACTGACACTACAAACACTAGCAACAGCACTCCAAACAACTGATGCCAGAACTCACGTGAACATGACGTAACTGCAGCAAATATTTCTATTTTTGGCACCCAGAATGTAAAATATATGCCTGATTTTATTTTCTTAGCTTGTGCATACAGGCACTGCACAGATGAGGGCAATGAGGCACTCATACACTGCACATGTGAAGAATAAGGATGCAAAACCCCACATGCACAAATGCAGGTACATATTCACATAAAATAGTCATTAAAACTATCCAATTCAAACAAAAACTAATGTGGCTTCACAATTTTCCGTAGACTATCCAATACCAAATTTCACAAAGATCTGTCCAGCACTTGAGTAACTGTGTGTATGGACAGGCAGAGCAATTTTGACAGGGGTTCCACAGGGACACACATCCTCAGGTAGATTCTCAACATACTGGTGCTGTTCCTGTTCAGAGCTGCACAAATACCAAACACAACAAGCTGTGCAGTTATTAAATTTCAGTGATGCTAAGAAGTATGACAATGACAGTGTTGCACTGGAGAAGAATGCAAAAAATGAGTTTCATTTCTAATTTCAGACAAGTACCGACACAACTATGGTCCTAAGGCTCCGCTAATGAGAAGAGAATATATGTAGGCTAAGAGAAGTCTTATACCATTAGAATGTTAAATGATGAACTGTTGGGTTTTGTTTCCTATTTTAATAAAATTACAGAGGGTACTGTGTCCCTGTGCACAGCAGCTGCACAGAAGCACAACCACTGCTACAATTTTACCTGTTCTTCCCCTGCAAATCACCCTGAACTAGAATTAACCTAAAAGTATCAGCTCCCTGCTATTACACAGGCTTCACACCATCTAACAATATTTTGCAGCATACTACAAACCTGGTCTTGAAATATTAATTTCCTCTAATATTGTTCAGTCTGCAGCTGCCAGAAAGCTTTTCTAACAGTCATGGAGATTACCTCTTTCTTACAGATTTAGAGTAAATGCATCCCATTGTTATACAAAGATGGAAATGTCTAGTTCTAAGACAGTGTGCTATTCTGAATACTAAATAATAGCATCCAGACAACCCAGTGATTGTCTCATATGCCACTGTCAGAACCACACAGAACACAATTTATTTACCCATTGAGGAATGCTTTCTGGTTACAAATAAGTAAGATTCGGTTCTCACTACATACCAGATAATTTTTTTCTCTCAATGTAAGAAAAGCAACACAGACTAAAAATTAATTCTCTTCTTACAACAGTTATTCTTACTTTCAACTGCAAAGAGATAAATAACAGTACATTTAGTGACACTAAATTTGAAAAGAAATTACCACATATAATTATTCCTATACTCATATAGAAGAACAATGATGGTATTACAACAGCCCCATTCATACCCATCCAACCGAGGTTTCACGCACAAAACCATATCACTCAACTGCACCCCCCCCCCTACTTACCCAGGTGCTGTGCAACCTCCAGCACAAGGCGCGGTTTCCTGTTCTGAACTTCCAGAGCATTTAAAATCGGTGGCAGATTATCTTCAAACTGGACATCAACAACAGCACCAATCACAGCCACTACTTTACCACTTGCTCCCTTTGTCTTCGTCTGTGCTGCAGTTGCATAATTCACCTTGCCTAAAAAATAATGTTACTGCTGAAAATATGCCCTTTGGTACTGGAATTAATTCCAGGCACAATCTGCATAACACCAGAATTTAGTTTTCAATGCACTCTTTTCCAACAATAACAAAAAAAAGTAAACGCCAAAGGAAACCCCCCTCAAACAAGATGATCACCATACTTTTTGGATGCATATGCTGTGTCATTCACAAACAGAACCCTGTGCTCCACAACGTAGCATACATATCATTCAGCACCAAAGAGGTAAACACAATCATTTGTACCACACTTATGGCTTTAAATTCACAATGGCTGTAATTGAAAAAAATGAATTAGGGTCCCCACAGTTACTGTAAAGTATGTGACTGCCAAGGTATGCATAGTATTCAAGAAGTTTAGCACAGCCCACCAATTTATGTCTCTCTGTAATGCCATTCCAACTTCAATTTCTGGCAATAAAATAGGTTGCAACATGAATGCCTTGCCATATGGTATTCAGTTCTTGGAAATGTATGACTACACACATAAACTGAGTTTTTGTCACTAACATTAAACATCAGTCAAAGTCTAACATTGGTGGAATCTGTTTGCACAAATAAAATTTAATTCATAAGTTTAGAAGTTCCATTCTCACACTTGTCACAGAAATCTGGTGATACATAACCAATGCAAACAGTATTCCAGCAAGTCTGGGCTTTCACTGTACTTTCACACCACACTTAACATATTACACTAGCAACCTGTATTCAGCATGATCCCATCACATTGTGTGTGAAAGCATAAAAATACAGACACGTTCGATTATATGACAACTTTCAACCCATCTCTTGCACAAACACCAGTATTTATAAGTCTTGATGGATTAACCCTTTAAACGCCGAATTAAATCCCATTGCCCTCTGCTGGCATTATTAGGAACTCACCATATTCTCCACGTTAGCAGGCTAAGGTTTAACATTCCCACCAAATTTGAAATTACAAAGAATACCAGCATCTCACAATCTACAATAGTAGCTACTTTCTTCCGATTTATGTGCAAAAATGGAATTTGCTGAAGTTACTTTTAAAAGTATGTCGACAACCGTGAAATCGGTTTGGCACCCAAATGAACGCCAGTGTTCCTAATGTGTAATATTTTTTCATGCATCATTGCTACCACAACTTCAGTGTGTGCCGAAGTTGTGATGCCACCCTGATCCTGATCTAAATGGTATCAAAGGAACAGCAAACAACAAGTATTAACAACTAGCAACGATCCTTATGAATCTTAAAATACCATGTTCATTTAATATATACCACTATAGATAAGTACTACGACCACTACTACACTGCGTTGGCGAATACTTCTAAAACATTAAATTTTAAAGATCTCCAAACTGAGCTGATACTTCTTTACTCCGCCGTTTTCCATAAGTCACCGCATACTTCATCCAATAATACATAACCTGTAGTTTTATTAATATACAAATAAGAAAGTACGGTACGAATGTGGCCATATACCAAAAGCCAAAGAGAGTAAAACGAAACGTACGGGAGTAAAAATACGTAACGGTTCGTAAGATTTATATACTCACTGTTAACGGAGAGGGATAAAACAATTTTTGCGCCTTCATTCTGACAATTTTGTGGGGTTAAACAAGGTTTAACCCCTCTCAAAACTCCAGCAGCAGCCCTCGATACGGCACTCAACATGGCGACCGTGGTAGTAAAGGGAAGAGTCACGTGATAACATCTTCCTCTTGCGCAGGGAGTTACATTAATGCGATATGGTGCGCACGTTTGTACATGAACACACACGCCCTATTTATCCGACAACCTTACATCCGTAACCTACGCTACTCTCGGTGCACAGAGCATAAATGACGGCGAGTGTTTGTGACGTCCATGCTACCACATCCTCGTTGAGCGACCGACAGATCACCGGAGTATGTACAAAACGTACATTTCTCGAACAAAATGATTAAGCGGGAAAGGTTCGATTTCCAAAACATTAATATCGGGAACTTGAATAACAGGCAGGTACTTCGGGAAACTTAGGGACGAAATAGTAATTATCAACATGAAATTTTATCAAAGTCACTCCGACCGTTCTTCAGTTATTAATATTGCAGAAATTGTCATTACTGATCAAACGTTACCTCGGATCATTTATTTAATTTATTTATATTTACATCCCATAGATCATATGGGGCATCCCCATCTCGATGTAGGAGTAGTTAACAATATATGGTATTTACATAATATGTGTTGACATATTTGTGCTAAAGTAAGCAA
>Ga0123355_10018673_pt1 | contig 11015 bp, 9 predicted proteins | sample TergutEmb28metaG_3_FD_89872 | JGI IMG/M metagenome (GOLD analysis project Ga0123355, IMG submission 89872) | Embiratermes neotenicus P1 segment gut microbial communities from Petit-Saut dam, French Guiana - Emb289 P1 | ecosystem: Host-associated > Arthropoda: Insects > Digestive system > Gut ...
CGCCGCATATCGGCGACGGCAAGACACTCGACCAGCAGTCGACGCTCCTGCAGTACAGCGTTGCAGGCGGCTGATAGTCTGGTACGGACACGGTATCGCGTCTGGCGATACGGTTATGGCGCCATGATACTTCGGGTGCTCGGACCGCTGGCCAGTGGGGTAAAGCCCGCTGGCCAGTAGTCTCTATCTGTCCCGACCTCGGCTGTACGACCCAGGCTCGTCATGTTGGTGTGTACCGATGTCGGCAGGCTGGTTATACTTAAGGTTCGACTGTATGTAGGATCGGACTTCATTTTGGTTCGACTTCCCGCTGCGCTAGCGGAGTTCAATAATTTCCTACACTTAGGCGCTGTCCAAGAATATACTAGTCAATTGCGTATATTGAGTCCTGAATACAGCCTTTCTCACGTATTACGATCTACTCCCACCGGCCACGTTCTCCAAGCCACAGTACGGCGCCTTAGAGCCACCTTCTCAGTTCAAGCGGTACCGCAACATCTGACCGCCCATTGAGCCAGGGTCAATGAATCACGGAACCTGGATTCCGCCCGTCGCGACTTGTGGGGGATCGACGGTCTCGGCAGAGGCTTGCTCGTCGATGTGCTGGGAGACGACACAGACGATACCAAATCGTCGATACCCGACATCAAGAGGATACCAATGCGGGATAAGCTTGTCGGCGAGGAAAGGCCTGCGCCCGTGTATGACTTATTTCTGGACGTGTCGTTGCTGATCCTCTTGGTACGCAGCAGTAGAGAACCGCGCCGGCACGAAAAGCCTGGGACTGAGCACGGACGGCGCCGATCATGAGGGTGGGCTCGGATAGCTATGTCGCAACACAACCCGCTTCCTTGCGGCACTCGGTGCCCACAGGTGTCGCTGCTCGCCTCGGTCACGGCTTTCGTCGATCTGGAGCACACAGCACGCGCCAAGCTAGAACGGCTCAGTCTGGTGTCAGAACCACGAGATGGCACCGAGGTGTTCAGCCAAGGTGATTCGTCCGATGCGGTCTACGCGATAGTGGGCGGCGACGGGCATGTACGCATCGGCGCCATCGACAGGCGCAGCAAGTCATTGATGGTCGAACTGTTTCATATCGGCGACATATTTGGCGAGATAGGGGTGATTGACGGTGGATCGCGGTCCGCAACTGCGGTCGTCTCAGGCCGCGTGAGACTCGCTCGCATTCCGCGCGCGGTGTTCTTGTCGGCCCTGTCGCAAGATCCATCGTTGGGTGAAGCGCTTTGCCGCTCGCTTGCCGAGCGTTTGCGGCGTACCTTTGAGCTTTTTCAAGACGCCAGCTTTGAAAGGCTCGAGGTGCGGCTAGCGCGGCAACTGCTCTACCTGGCAGATCAAGACGGCCGTAACACCGCGCAGGGGATTCGCCTTGCACAGCGCTGGCGGCAGGACGATCTTGCTGACCTTCTCGGCACGACTACGCGCAGCATCATCACCATACTGAATACATGGCGAGCAACTGGAGTGGTGCTGTACGACACTCAGCGCGCCATGGTGACGCTACCCGACGCAAAAGCGCTACGCGCCATCGTTCAACAGACCGCTGCGTAGTTCGTTATAGAACGCGGCCCTATCCTGGTTGCGGTAACGCTCCACGACGACAACGCTGCTGCTGCTTCAGGCGTGTGGTGAAGTCAAGCCCGCAGACACGTTGCTGGGATGGCGGCCAACAACACCCGATTTTGGTAACGGCGCGGGCTTTCCGTTGGCAGTGGGAAGCACAAGATGGTCATGCGCGAGTTTGGCGGACCGGGTGACCCACTCGTTCAAATCGACGACCTACGCACCGAACGCGTCAGGACTCGCGCGTGCCGAACGCACCGCCATGCCGGCCGTCGCGTGGCCATCGATCCAAACGCGGTATATGAAATGACCCGTGCCGGCATCCGCTCCGTCGTTAGTCTTGAAATTCCAGAAGAAGGTTCGATCACCAGGCTGAGGCGAGTCCTCGTCGATCAGTACATGCTTCAGCGTCTGCCTGTGATCGAAGATCGTAATCATCAACCGCGTCGCATTTTGAGGGACATGCGTGGTGATATCCAGGGTTTCCCACACCTTTGGGATTTCCGGTTCCACGACCCGCGATGCAGTTGTCAATGCTGCCCCTTCGGTCAGGGTGCATTGCTCAATCATTCCACCAGATGCGTAACCAACTATCGGCTCTGTCTTGGTAAAGCGAAAGCGGTTGATATAATGTCCAACCTGGTCATTGGTATCAAACCACGTCGACCCTCCGTCGGTCGTACCGCTGGTCGTGCCCAACTCGTGCGGCCCCCAGCCGCCGACCCATCCGACCTGCTCGTTGACAAAGCCGACGGCCTGCAGCCTGACATTCCCGCCAATTGGAATCCGTTTCCAACTCTGGCCGCCATCAGTGGTCTTCAGAATCGCGGCTGCGGTGAGGTTCTCTAGCGACACGAACCCGATTCGCGGGCTAAGGAACTGTATTTTCCAGCCCCATTCGCCGGTTGGAAAGTGGATTCCCGAGTCCTGCAGCTTGTCTTCCCAGGTCTGACCGCCGTCGCTAGTAAACATGACCACTGGTGTTAGGCTATCGTAGCTGGTACCGCCTTTCCCGCCAACTATCCAACCGCGCAGGTTGTCGATGAAGTAGGCATCAATCAGAAGATTGGCGTGCGCCGCCATGGAAATCGAAGTCCAGGTTTGGCCGCCATCAGCCGTGTGCATGACCGCAGCTTCGCGAGACGGATATTGCGTACCAGAAGCAAAAACGACACCTTTGGTCGGCGAGGAGATGCCGCAAATTGCGCCGGGCAGCGGCGGCAGGTTGGCGCTCACATCGGTCCAGGTCTTGCCGTCCACTGTCTTCCACAAGCGTCCGCCCGGCTGCGTTATTGAGCCGACCCAGCCGTCGGACGGGCTTGTAAAGCTCATACAACGGAGGTAGGTGCCGGCGGCGACCGTATGTTGGGTCGTCCAGGTTGCGCCGGCATCTTCGGTATGCATGATCTGACCCGCACTGTTCACGCACCAGCCAACCTGCGGGCTGACGAACCAGATGTCATCATAGCGGCGTTGCGTTGCCGCTGCCGTGTGGCGCCAAGTGTATGCCATTGTAGCTCCTTGACAGAACAGAACAAATTGCAAGTGTCGCCGTACCTCGGTCTTCCGGCTGCCTCTGCACCTTCGGCCTGACCTCCGTCTGGCTTGGTGCAAAGACGATTTCCTCGGTTCTTGTCCGAGGGGTCACCTCCAGCAGCACCGCCGTTGCCATGCCGGCGGAACTTGCCAGCATGGAGCCAATGAGCAACAGGGCCCTAATGCTGACGCAACCCATTTTATCTTGCCAAGATTAGCTTATCGACTGTGCCACTTCGAATGGGGCCATCGCACGCTTACAGGCATTGGCAGTTGGTAGCATCGACAATCGTCGGCTATCTTCGTATGCACGCAACAGAACGCTGTGTCCTGCTCGCGGTCTTCTGTGGCTGATTGCCTGCCCGATCAACATCAAGGCCGATGCGGCTGCTCCCTGTTCGCCTTGTCGTAGAGCATCGGCAAACGCTCTTCGAGCAGTCGACAGAGCGTCCACCCGGCGACCGGCGATCAGATAGCCTTCTGCCAGTGCGGCGAGACGTACTGGGTGCTGAATGCGCATCCCAATTCGCTCATCCTCTATCACCGATTGCTCGAGCAATTCCAAACCCGCTGCCACTTCGCCGGTGTGTACCTTGGCGGTACCGAGGAGATTGGCTACAACAGGCCACATTAGTCGGGTGCCACGCGTGCTCAGGTCCAGCGCAACGGACAGCGGATCCAATGCCGATTTCGGATCCTCTTGGCTAATCCGAACGTGGCCCAACGCCATCAGTGCCACAGTCATGGCCCAGGGATCGTGCTGCGATTCCGCCAGCCGATGCGCTTGCGTTGTTACTTCTATCGCCTCGGACCAACGGCCAAGATCGGCTAATGCACGTGCCATGTAGCTCAACGCAGTGACCGAAAGCTGCGACCCAAGCTGATAGCCTGTTCCGGTGGGGTCGTTTCCGGAAGCGGCCAATGGCTCCGCCAGGCATTGGATTGCCTGTTCGTAGTTGCCCAGTGAATACCATATCAGCCCGGATTGATAACGGGCGCGCGCTTTGAGGGCCGGATCGCGGAGCTCCGAGGCCAGGGCGATCGCTTCGTCGCTTGCACGTAGCGCGGATTCAGGATCGCCGCTGAACCAATATGCGTGGCAACGGAACACAAGGCAGAGTCCCAACCGCGGCCGGTCCCCTAGTGCACGCGCCAACGGCTCAGCAGCCGCTAGCGCTTCCGAGACTGCTGTCATGCGACCGAGCACCATCAGCGGTTCGCGGGTCGCCAGTTGGAGGTCAAGCGCGAGGCGGTCTTTGTCCGGATGGTCGGGGAGTCGTTCGATGCAGACCATAGCTTGCCGATACAGGTGCAGCGCCTCTTCATGGTCGCGCCGCCACCATGTCGCGGCTTTGCCGGCCTCATAGGCATAGCCCGCAGCCGCGGCCCATAGCTCCCCCTGTTCAGCGTGATGAGCGAGGAGCTCAAGGTTTTTTCGACCCGTGGTGGAATCCACCGTATCCAGCACGGCGATCAAAGCACGATGGATGGTGACCCGGCGGGAACGAGGAATTCCCGCATAGGCTGCGTCCCGCGTTAGCGCGTGGTGGAAACGCCATGTCGGGTCAGGATCCTCGGCTACGTGCAGAAATCCTCTCGTCTGCAAATATTCTACAATGCTCGTGAGCGCGGCAGCGTTTAGACCCGTAAGACGTTGCAGTATCGTGTTCGAGCCCGACTGTCCCGCGACGGCAGCGACCTGCAGGACTTCTTTCTGCCCACGGCTAAGACGGTCAATGCGTGCACTAAGGAGGCTTCGCAACGACGGCGAGAGCTGGTGGCCTGCAACGAACTCTCGGCCTGCCAACCGATACCCGCCGGCGTCGGTGCGGGCGAGCACACCGTCGTCGGCAACGGCGGCAAGCGTCTCCTCCAGGAAGAACGGATTGCCGGTCGCTCTCTGGACAGCGAATGTCTCCAGAATGTCTGTCTCGCCGCCAGTTGGTTGCACCAAACTCCTGAACAGCTGGCGCATGGCATGTTCGGGCAACGGCGCCAGCGCAAGTTCTGTTCGGTTCGATGATGGGGGCCAGTTGATCTCGAATTCCGGCCGACACGTGACCACCAGGAAAATCGGATCATTCAGTGAGCGCTGCATCAGTTCGCGCAAGAGCAACAAACTTTCCGCATCGATCCATTGGCCGTCCTCCACCACGAGCGCCAAGGGTGAACTTCGACTGGCGGCCATGAATATCGAGCATACGCAATCCTGAATCCGGCGCAGACGCTCGGCAGCGTCGCACGCTTGCCAATCGGGATCGCCGACGTCACGCCCATACAATGCCGCGATCGGGTGATAGAACTTGTCGGCGTCCCTCGCTCCAACGCGGGTCGCGACCCGCACGGACAAAGTCTCCAACTCGTCAGCCGCTGTGATTTGGAGCAATGATGCCATGAGGTCACAAATGGTGCGAAAGCTGGCACGCCCATACGGTAACGCCTGTGCCGTTAACAGGGTCCAGCCACCCGGTCGAGCGACAACCGTCTCGTGAATCAGGCGCGATTTGCCCTGCCCAGCTTCAGCCCGGACGACGAGCGTGTGCGGCGTGCCCGCCAAGACCTGGTTCCGGATGCGAATAACGATCGCTTGCTCGCGAAGCCGCCCCACCATGGGGCTGAGGCCGCGCTCCGCGGCAACGCCCAGTCGGGTGCGACGGTTCCTCGCCCGAAGAAGAACATACGTTGCGACCGGCTCCGGCAGACCTTTGACGACTGTCGGGCCGAGCGCTCGCAGTTCGAAGTAGCCGTCCACCAAACGCCGCGTATGATCGCTGATCAGAACTGAGCCGGGTTCCGCTAGCTGTTCCATCCGGGCAGCCAGGTACACGTCCTCGCCCTTTGCGTCATAGTTCGTCGCCGTATCCGATTCTACGGTCTTGACCAGCACCTCGCCGGAGCTGAGGCCCACGCGGATTTCGATGTTGGCGTTGTTGCTCTCTCTGGCCCGGCGGAATTCCCGAGTAAGTTCCAACGCGGCGTGGCAGGCGCGCACTGCGTGGTCCTCAGCCGCGACCGGCGCACCGAACAGCGCGAGTAACCCATCGCCGACGACCCGACACACCGTTCCACCAAATGCGTGCAGGGCTCGCCGCATCTGATCAACGGCACTGGTCAGGATTTCATCGATGCATTCCGGATCTTGCCCGTGAATGAGTTCGAACGAGCCGCGGATATCCACGAACAGAATCGTTACGAGCTTGCGCTCCGGCAGCAGATGATCGCGGTGCGCCCCCCGTGGCGTGCGGCAGTTCCAGCAGAAATGGTCACCAAACTTAGCGATGGTTCCACATTCGGGACACTCCCAACCCATCGGACAACTGCATGCGGGGCAGTAGGCAGCGTCCATCGGGGCCGCCGCGGAGCAGGCGAGGCATTGCTTTGAGCCATTCGTTGCCATAGCCATACCGCTCGTGTAATGTTCCAGCAGCTGGGGGCCTGGTGTCGACAGTGCCGGCGCTGTGGCCCATTCAGCAGATCCGCCTTTCAGAGAACCGGGAGAGTTTATCCATAGAACGACACCAGGAGGAAGAGCGAATGCCCCAGCCCCAGGATCACAATGTAACGCTGCTGCTAAGGAACGACTGCGTCCGCGTGATTAAGGTGGAGATTCCCGTGGGTGGCGCTATTCCGCGCCACAGTCACCTGTACAATTACACCGTGGTCCCGAGCGTGAGTGGTCGGATCAGAAAAACAACGTATCGTGGCGACCAGGTGGAGAATCAAGAGGACATCGAACTCGTTGTGGATAGTCCGTATTGGGTTGCCGCGCAGGGGCCGGATGTCGAGACCGAAGTACTTAATACCGGGCCTGGGGTGGTGATTTTCACAAAGATTGAGTGCCCACCGACTGGAGAGTGCTGATTTCACCATAACTGCGCCATCGCCGTATGGTTCAGCGGTCGAAGCTCATGAATTGCGACGCTTGCGGAGCGGCCAGGCGATCGCACACGGTCCTAAGTCGTGAGCGTCTGGCTGCTGAATGATTGCTCAGACGTCTCGGCCGACCTTGATGCCTTGAACCAGCTAAACCTGTGTGGCTTCTAGCGGCACACTGCGACGAGCATGATCCGCCTTGAGGAACTGATCAACGCCCTGGCAAACGCCCTGGCAAACTGCGATCGGCGAGCCGCTCGACAAGACAAGCGCAAATATCGAGGACGCACCCGACGGACACGCATCCTACACTGGTTACAAGTGCAAGCATTTGAAACTAATGTGCGAAGTCGACACAATGTATATTATGCATGATTCTTGGACGGTTAGTTACGCATTCGTAGAGTAAAAGCATAGGCCAAATAAGGTAGCGTCCGGCATTGTCCTTCACCCGCCTCGGCCGACCGGTGTCCCGCGGCGCGCTGACGCAGCTGAGCCGGGGTCGGCCGATAAACCAGCTTCAGCAGCTGTCCCCCGGTCAGGGGCGCTCGCACGAGGGCCTTCCGCTTCCATTTTCCCGCAGCCGTAATTGAACAATACCCCTGTGTGAAACATTTCAGACCCTCTCAACATGGGTGTGGTCGAGACTGCGCCGATGGTACGGATCATCAGAGGCACGTCCTGGAAAGACCCTGGGTGCGGGAACGAGTTCTTGGCCCGCTACGAAACCACAGAAAGAGAGTCTCGCAGTTCGCTGCACCAGCCGTCGGCCTGCTCCGGACATGATCCCGGCCTCGGCGTGCGTAAACTGCTCAATACTCCGGTTGGATGCATCAGGGCCCTGCGTCACGGTGTGGCCCGGAACCTTCCGTTCGCGCGCGCGGTCCGCTCACCACCAGCGGGAGCAGAAGGTAGGGTGGAGTTAGCGGTTGAGCCACATCACATTGCATTAAGAACAGCGCCAGCCGTCCGCGTACAGGTGTTCGTCAGATGCGGAGTAGCATTATGTGGCCTGTTTGGGGCAATTGTTATTGTCACATTGCTCTACTTCGCGACTCTCGCTCATCAAAGATTTTCGCGAGTGGAGCATGTTAGCCCTAGGGCGACCTCAAAAGTCCTTTCAAGAGGGGCGCCGACCAGTGCTTCATCTAATTCGGCCGCTTCTCTCGAAACTCAGAGTGCGATCGGAGGCTGGTTTGTTCTGCGTCAGCCACCGGCGCCAGGCAGGCAAATCTCAACAGTGTCGCCAATAAGAATTTTCCGAGTCGTTCCCAACCAATGATCGTTAGCCTGTCCGAGGGTTGACTGTGCAGGAAGGTTAATTGAGGTGCCGCAACGCATTCGTGTTGGCTTGTTCCGTGGCCCGGTGTCGTGCAGTTGGCGCTAAAATGGCCCGTTTCCAGGCTGGGCGCATTCAGGCCAGACATTAGGTTTGTGCGAGGGTCCGCTTGCGAATATCGCCCATCAGCCAATGTTTAGGGTTTGCAAGCCCTCATTACAGTACCAACAGGCTTGCCTCCCGATGGACTGAATTTTGGATACGAGGTGCGTCAGCACCTTACTCCGCAACTGCAGTGTAAGGACGAGTGGCAAAACGGGTCACGCCCGCAAGCGCGGCCGTGATTGTGAGGACGCCGACGGCAGCCCTGTGGTTCAACGCTGGGTGGATGCTCCCGGGGTGTGAGGGGACCTAGGAATGCTGCTGCGATGACGAGGACCTTGGCGCCGCTGGTAAGAACGCCGCCTCGCCGGAGCAGAGCACACCGCCCCGCGTCGGGCCAAGTCACGATCGAGCCAATGGAGTCGCCCACCGGTATCAGAAAATCACGGGCGTTCTCAACGAGTTCAACTTCACCCGCCGAATCAACGGTCAGCGGACAGCATCGGCCAGCTTCTGCAGGTAATATGCCGTGTCCCCGAAAAACCGCTCGATCACCATGCAGCGACGAAAGTAATGGCCGACGGCGTATTCTTCCGTCATGCCGATGCCACCGTGCATCTGGATGGCACTCTGCGACACATAGCGTCCTGCCTGGCCGACGCCAACCTTCGCCATCGCCATCCTGTGCGCGCGTTCGGCGTCATCGGTATGATCGACCATCATTGTCGCCAGCATCGCCATGCTGCGACCTTGTTCCATTGTCATGAACATATCGGCGAGGCGATGTTGGACCACCTGATAGCTGCCGATCGGCTTACCGAACTGCTCGCGCGTTTTACTGTATTCCAACGTCATGCTGTGCATTGCTTCCATCGCCCCGACTGATTCGGCAGCTGTGGCGGCGATGCCGGTTTCGACCACGCGCTGCACGACGGTCAGTCCTTTGCCCACCTCACCCAGCACATCGCCATCGCCCACCTGCACGTTGCCGAGCGCGATGTCAGCTGCACGCAACTCGTCACGTGTCGCATAGCCACGTCGCGCGACGCCGGGCGCGTTGGCGTCGAGCAGAAACAGTGTGACACCCTCTTCATCGTAGCGCTCACCCGAAGTGCGCGCACTGACCACCAGCTTGTCGGCGGAATCGCCGTGGATCACCACTGACTTCGCACCGTCCAGCACCCAGCCGTTGCCGCTGCGCTTCGCCGTGGTCATGACATCGGCCAGATCGTAACGCGCTTGGCGTTCCGAATGCGCGAAGGCCAGCTTCATACGACCCTCGGCGATTGCTGGGAGTACCGCGGATTTCTGAGCGTCGCTGCCGGCACGTTGCAATGCAGTTCCACCGAGCACGACGGTAGCGAAATACGGCTCGAGGACGAGTGCGTGGCCGAAGGCCTGCATGATCAGCATGATTTCCTGAGCACCGCCGCCAAAGCCCCCGTGCTCTTCCCCAAACGGCAGGCCGAGCAGGCCGAGATCGGCGTACTGTGACCAGACCGTCGTGGAATAGCCTTCCGGCGTCTTCAGGTATTGCTTGCGCTGGTCGAATGCATAGCGGTCCGCCATCAGCCGGGTGACGGTGTCCTTTAGCAGTCGTTGTTCGTCAGAGAGATCGAAATCCATGGTCGTTTCCCACTAAAGGAAGGCGGAGAGATGCCCCTCCCCTTGGGAGAGGGGGGAGAAATGAACACTATAAGCCCAGTACGGCCTTGGTGAGGATGTTCTTCTGAATTTCGTTCGTGCCGCCGTAGATCGAAGCCGCACGCAGAAACAGGTAGCTGCCGGTCGAAGCGCTTGCCGCTTCCAGCATGTCGTCCGGTTCGTTCATGGCCGCGAGTTCCTCGGCCCAGATCGGCATTGACATCGGCCCCGCAACATCCATGGCGAGCTCCGTTGTGGCCTGCAGCAGCTCGGTGCCCTTGACCTTCAGCACCGACGACAGCGGATCTGGTCTGCCGTTCCCTTGCGCCTGGTCGTAAGCAGAGACGACGCGGTACTGCGTGATCTCCAGTGCCTGCATGTCGACCTCTAACTGTGCCACACGGTGACGGAACGCCGCGTCCTCGATCAGCGGGCGCCCGTTGGCATTGACTTGGTAGGCCATCTCCTTCGCCGCCTTCACCCGCTCCTTCGACTTGCCAAGGCGCGCGATTCCTGTGCGCTCATTGCCGAGCAGGAATTTGGCGACATCCCAGCCCTTGTTCTCCTGATGGACGCGCATGTTCGCCGGCACCTTCACGTCGTCGAAGAACACTTCGTTCAGGTGGTGGCTGCCATCGATCGAGATGATCGGCCGCACGGTGATACCCGGCGTTTTCATATCGACGAGCAGGAAGGAAATGCCCTCCTGCCGCTTCGCGGCGTTTGGATTGGTGCGCGCCAGAAGAAAGCACCAATCGGCATGATGCGCCGTCGACGTCCAGATCTTCTGACCGTTGATCACGTAGTGGTCGCCATCAAGTTTCGCCGCTGTCTTCAGCGACGCGAGATCGGATCCGGCACCGGGCTCGGAAAATCCTTGACACCACCAGTCATCCAAATTCGCTGCTCGAGGCAGGAACCGCTTCTTCTGCTCGTCCGTGCCAAACTGGATCAGCACGGGGCCGATCATGGTGATGTTGAACGACGAGAGCTCCGGCGC
>Ga0123355_10018674_pt1 | contig 11014 bp, 5 predicted proteins | sample TergutEmb28metaG_3_FD_89872 | JGI IMG/M metagenome (GOLD analysis project Ga0123355, IMG submission 89872) | Embiratermes neotenicus P1 segment gut microbial communities from Petit-Saut dam, French Guiana - Emb289 P1 | ecosystem: Host-associated > Arthropoda: Insects > Digestive system > Gut ...
ACAGATCATTTAGCTCCTCGTTATGCAATCTCCTCCATTCCCCCGTTACCTCGTCCCTCCTAGGTCCAAATATTCTCCTCAACACCATATTCTCAAACACCCTCAGCTTCCTTTCCTCCCTCATTGTCAGCGACAAAGTTTCGCACCCATACAAAACAACAGGCAAAATTATAGTTCTATATATCTTGATCTCAAGCTGCCCTTAATTTCTTCTGGAATAGAATTTTGATTTGTTAAAGTTGTTCCCAAATATTTAAACTCTTCCACCCTCTCGAAACAGTTGTACACAGTAGTAGGTAAAACTGGCATTTCAACAAGAAGATTCTTTGAGAATATATATGTAATATTGAGTGGTTTTATCATACATTTCTGTACAATTATTTGTATACTAATCATATTCTTGTCATGTGACACACTGATCACAGTCACGGAAGTGACCGAAACATGTGAAATTGAATAACCGTCCAACAAGAAGCGACCAGTGCCAGAAGCTTTAATTACAGTTTTACGAGCTCCTGATGATGGGTGTCAACACCCGAAACGTGTAGAGCTGCCTACAGAAATATAATAACCTGAATACAGTCACATATTTTTTGACAATTATTCAATTTGATTCACTATGGATGGACCCATGAATATAAAATTAATTGACTGAAACATGCTGGTGAATAATAATAATAATAATAATAATAATAATAATATGTAATTGAACATTTTTATAAATGAGCATGTGTTGGTTCATTATATAAGTACATAACATTCGTCAATGCGCACGGACATGGAGCACATAAATTACAGTTCAGATATGTTGTCCAAATTAAAGTTGAGGTGCAATGTCGGGTGCAAACGCTTGAGTTAATATTTCTTCTCCATAAGAATCAAACATTAGCAAATCGCTATGACATATGTACTCAGTTGTCCTAGCGACCATGTTGAGAAACAGAGGATCTGTCTCTTAATCCTTGTCGTTTTGGACTTTTGTGCCAAAGTAACAAGTGCACTTATAATACACCCTGGGATAATTATATAACAGCTTACATACTTACAGGTGCAATAATTCCATGCTTATCATGCACAAGGGGGACAATACAGCCAACATGTGCCTACTAAACAGGTGTGTGGTTGATGATATTTCACTGTGACTGACCTTGTATTGCTGACAGCTGATTTTCAGTCTCCGATATGGGATAGCCCAAATATGCGAGGTACTCCAGTGCTCTTGGAAGATCAAATAGAGTGATCAGTACCCACTGCGACATGAAGCCTTGCAATGTAATCCAGCCCTAGAGGGAACAAAAGATTTCTCAGGTTTTAAGTGGAAACACTGACTGCGTTCATACATAAATTGGACCCAGCCATTCAGACGTTATGGTGTATGAAACACTGTATGATTACTGCGTATCAAAAGATTTCAAAAGGAAATACAGTAGGGTCTCGTTTTGCGACAGTTCGTTTTACGACGATTCACTTTTATGACCCTTGTCAAGTCGGACCGACTTGTGGTGCATCACTGTCACTACTCAAGTGTCCTTTCTCTACTTAATGCACTTCTAGCGCTTTTCCGGTGTGCATGTGTTTCGTCTTTTTCTATTTTAGTACAGTTCTATTAAGTTGCTTGTGATTTTTCCGTCCATGATGTCCATCAAAGAGACAGAAAAGAAGAAAAAAATCAAAACAGTTGATGTTACATTCTTTCTTGATGTCTGCCTGGGTCTTCTTCAACAAAATAAAAAGTGTTTTGACTGATATTTTTTTCAATTATCTGTGTTATTTTCTACATACCTAATTCATTAACTTAAAATTGTATGTCATTATGTACAGAAATATTGTAAATTATAAAATTATTTGACTAATTTGTTTGGCCCATGAACCTATCTCAATCTAAATCATTTAAATATTACACGTTTTGCGATGATTTGATTTATGACCAAATATTCGAATATGTAACGCTGTAGCAAAATGAGATCCTACTATATGGTGAGGTAAATGCAGCCAAAAACACAACTATAAATATGTGGCTAAATGATGGTGTTTATTAGCAATGGAAAAACTACATGTTTCGGCCTACAGCGGCCATCTTCAGGTTTTGACAACTTTCTTGCTAAAAGAGTTTTATATAATATGCCTGAGCCATATATTTATAGTTGTGTTTTTGACTGAATTTACCTCACCATATAGTTTAAACGAATAACGGGGATGGCACACCTCAGAACTCAGAGACCCTACTATATTATAATCAGTTTCATCTCAAACCCCACACAAGCTTCACTAACAACTAAGAACTGAAATACAACATCCAACAATATCCATAGCCATCCAAACAAAGAAGACTTCACACAATGAATCTGATGATTTAGCTGTTCTAATTAAACACTCTATTACAAATATATTAAAATATATCTAAGTTATAATTTTGTCTGTTTCACATCACATTTCAGCTACTTAATGAACATATGACAGTCACAATAATCAAAGTGCGTTAACTTATACAAAAAATAGTGGGAATGACTTAGTTATTTCTTCATAACTAGTTTCTCCATAGTTATAATATTAAGGGAATTGTTTAAACATACGTAACATATTTACTGTAGTGTGGCCAGAGCGCACTGCTGACCACGCACCCCCTTCTAGTGCCGCAGCCATGGAAGAGTAGAGCTATAACTCTACCCACCCTCTGGGCCACATTGGGCCTGTAAAGGGATCACTTTACCTGTAACTTTTAATATATTTACTATGGTGTATTATATGTGATGGTTACATACAGTGCTGCATTATGTTCACTGAGTAATGTTGGAATATATGGAATAACACAGATTTATTATATTATACTGTTGCTACACAAGACCCAATGTTGTATATCGACTTTAATCAAGTTTTCTTGATTTCAAACTTCCGCTGTGTTCTGAATGTTGTATGCGTTCTTCTGGGTAATTCCCCAGCGTCTGAATTTTATGTGCAAATGTTTCAGAACACCCTGTCTGTTCCATCTTCATAGGCAGGTAGGTACGAAGAAGACAAGTTACATTTCTTACCCTGAGGTTACTGCAGGGTATTTTCTGTTGTCAAATTGAAATATACGTAACTTAAATTAAATTCATGTACAATATTGACTGTTATGTAACAACTTTATACCCCACAGATTCTCTACAGGTTTGTGATGATGGTTCATTATACCAGTACTAAGCTGTCCACTGTCTGAGGAATAATTGACATAAATATTTTAATAGTTGGCTGTAATGTTGAGTTCAGGAAACTGGCTGCCATTAGAGTGACACATTCTTCTGGAATGTTATGTCACATCAAATGGTATTAGTTACCGACATTTTGAAACTATGAAGTTTTTTCATCTGCATGGTCAAGTAGTCCTACAATAGTTCCTTTGTACAGGGTCCAGCAGAAACACCTGATGGTTTTGCAACACAGCTGTGAGTGGAATCTGGTGTGGGGAATTTGTCCTTGAGCGCCCTTCTAGTGAGACTCAAAGCATTTCAGTTGCCATGGAGCGCTGATATGTACAGCATCGGGCTTTCGCTGTAGAGACGTATTTCTAAAACAATGATTCTGTCGCTGTGACTCAGCGGATATTTCGTCGGCACTTCAATATTCACCAGAACGACAGTGTCCCTAGTGACAATACTGTACCGCTGTGGGTGAGAAACTGCAGAGAAACAGCGTCTGCCGCAAAAAGAAAATGTTCAGGAAGAGAGCCTTCACTTAGTACTCCTGAGAACATCAAACGATTGCGTCAGGCTTTTGTCAGAAGTCCTCCGCTTGCGGGAATGTGCTGACGCCACCTCACAGACACTGTATTCAGGAAGTGAATATTGTAATTAAAATGCTTTGAGATAAAGATAATTTTACTAATAAATTCATGTAAAAAGACAGTATACTGTTCATTTTATTGTAACTTAAAAATCGTCAGCTATTTCTGCAGGACCTTGTACCTCCAAAATGTCAGTAACTAATCACCAGTTGACACAGCGTAACATCCTAAGAGACGTGACTTCAGCAACACCAGTGAAAAAACCTCAAATCTCACAGTCTTTTTTATTTTCGGATCAAACACCAGACCACTACACAAATTATTTGACTAATGGAAAACTAATCAAGCTGTTTTGAAAGAAGATAAAACCTGTTTTAATTAAGAGTTATAAATATGTTCATAGGGGCTGGGATAGCTCAGTTGGTATAGCGACCGGTACAGGCTGGGTGGTCCAGGGATCGAATCCTGGTGGGGACGAGATTTTCCAGACCCACCCAGACTGGCCCTGGGGCCCACCCAGCCTCCTAAACAAAGGTACCGGGTCTTTCCCAGGGGAAAAGCAAATGGGGCATGGCGTTGACCACACACCCCATCTAGCACTGAGGTTGAAGTAAGAGCAGAGCTATACCTCTACTCCCCCTCTGGGCCTTCGTGGCCTGTTCTAGGGTGAACTTTACCTTTACTTACTCCATGGTGCAGAGTCCTTCTTCAGAAGCTAACTGGTTTGCAGCTAGTCAAGAAATTCCCCGCATTTCATGGAACCCGAAGGTTCATTACCGCACTCACAAGCGTCCGCCACCTGTCTCTATTCTGGGCCAGTCCAATCCAGTCCTTATACCCACATCCCACCTCCTGGAGATCCGTCCTAATATTATCCACCCATCTTCGCCTAGGTTTCCCCAGTGGTCTCTTTCTCTCTGGTTTCCCCACCAAGACCCTATACACCCCCCTCCCCTCACTCATGAACTTTACCTTTACCTTTTACATATGTTCATACATTAAGATTCTGGTATGTGACACCATGCACTTTTGTAGAGAGGCTCTGCTGAAATGTTGATACTGCAATCCACAGAGTTAGTTGTACCAAAAAACTATTTCAGTTAATAAAACTTATTTCTTATAAATCACCAAAGAAACACTTTATAACATATTTATTGGAAACTGAAATTAAAATATCAGAATCACCAAAAGCTGAGCAATCATAACCCCACACATGTAAATGCCTATAAAATACAACACCTGTGAATTTGTTGGAACTGTACAGTAGACATCGGGACCCCACAGAGGTGAGGGGCATGTTGAAAATAAACTTTCTACTTCAGCTGGTGAAAGCGCACCATCTTTATCCTTATCGTAGCGCTCAAACAAAGTTGTCAGGAACTGTTGGCCCTTGTGGGACAGCTCAGAAGTGCAGCCAATGGGAATACGAATGCTGTTTAAGAACGTAAGACCACATTCTGTAGGGTTGTGAAATGGGAATATGATGTGCCAAACAAATGATCTAGTCAACTTACGTGTAACACTACAAAATACATATCACTCATTTGTGACAAGAGTGTCACAACTCAAAATTTGGCATTTTTGAGTTATTGGTATAGAAAGAAACATTTGAAGATGCACTTTTAACAGGTATAGTGTCATAACGCGGTTTGCAAAACTTGCCGCTGGAGAGCGGTTGTGTTGTCTTTGCACCTGTAGAAAAGTATAGCACTTCAAAACCTTTAAAAGTCTCTCCTGAAAAATCACACATTTTGAGTTGTGACAGTGTTGTTGCAAATAAGCGAGATGTTTGTACTGTTATATTTTGATGCTGTTAAGCCTGGTGTGTGCCTAACATCAGGTACACACACCACGAAATGTGACGGTCAAAATGGTTAACGCCAGGTTAAGGCCTTCTTATGTAGCTCTCATTTAAAATCTGTTCTTCAGCAGATGCTGCAGAGTAATTTAATTCTGGTGCAAAAGAATTAATCATTTCCAGACAAAACATACTGAAGGAAGATAAAACTAAAGACACCATAATGAAAACAATGCACCTAACCTTGGAATATAAACTCTTCAAAACATAGTGGTTGCTACACACACCACCTGGTCTAAAATAAGAAAAACCTCCACATTCTGCCCACACAGTGTAGTTATGGTTATGAGGAGCAATTATTTCCCTCAACAGCTTTAACCAAGTTGTCTGTGTAATGGAGTCTGTGAATGTTTATTGTGAGACAGGAAATGAAGCATTAAATGTTACAGTATTAATTTCAGGTTTCAAAAGTGGCTTCAGTGATTAGCAGCAGGCCTCTCACCCCAGTGACCCAGGTATGAGCACAGGTCACTCCCCATGGGATTTGTCGTTGACAGAGTGGCACTGTCACAGGTTTTTCTTCAAGTACTTCAGTCTCCCCTTCCGAATCAACCAACCAATGTTCTGTACTCTTCTTTGCCTTCAAAGCTACTCTTCACAGTAGGACAAACACACAAGGCCTGCAGACCTTAAGTGGGGAAAGTAATACCCTTTGGAAATTGAGGAACATCAAAAATGAAAAGTACTCACATTGTTTTATTTTTTTCAGGCTTCAAAGGAAACAGAGGGAACGTAATGACCTGAGAGTAGGATTCTGAATTGTTCGTCCAGCCTTCTGTCAGATCTGTGTGCATAATTCTCAGTTCAGAGATTTAAACCTTCACCTCTATAGGAATCAGAGGGGGCAGAAGAAGAATTATGAGGAGGAGGAGGAGGAGAAGGAGACGAGGAAGGTGAAGAAGGAGAGGAAGAAGAAAGAAGAAGAAGGAGAAGAAGAAAAAGGAGAAAGAGAAGAAGATGGAGGAGAAGAAAGAGGAGTAGGAGGAGAAGAAAAAGGAGGAGGAGGAGAAGGAGGTGGAGGTTGAGGAGGAGGATGAGGAGTAGGAGGAGAAACAAAATAAGAAAGAAGGGCTTTGAAACTGTGAAAAATATCACTTGCCCTCCTACCCCCCTTCCCTCCATGACACGGTTTCTACATTATACTGTAGGCTGCTTCTGCAAAATACTGCACCATTCATGGCTTTCACAGCACCATCAGTGAAGATTAGAGTCTTTTGGGATATGTGGCTTTGTCATTTAGTAATTCGGTATTGGCCTTTCAGAGGAGTTTCTTTCTTCCATCTTTGAAATGAGCCTGGCATCTCCTCAGACAACATACTGCAGAGTTTGGTAGATGGGGCCAACTTTTTGGATGAAGCTGCTGCCTTCACCTTCCTCCAAAACTTGTATCCATTTACCAAATTACACAGCAACACATCCCAAAAGACTGTACCTTTATAGTGGGTACTGCAAGGAACTGAAATCAACATGTGACGAGACTACAAACCAATCTATCACAGACAGAAACACCTTTCTCTACTAACACAAGCAAATGCCTGCTGTTAGATGTGTCTTTTCACGAAAAAGTATCTTGTCTAAAGTGACTGACTCCAATAATTAAGTAAAAAAATACAAACATGTGAAAAGTCACGGGCAATCATAAATACATATGAAACTAACAGACTGAGCAATATATAAATACAATGCTCACTGTACACGGGGTTCTTGCATGTATGGAGTACGAAGAGTTTCACAATTTCAACATAAATTGATTATGCACTTACAATGGTCGTAGGTATTCCTTTGACATCTCCAGGTTGTTCATATATCCAAATTTTCGGAGAACTCTCCACGTGGTCTCATTACGACCTCGCTGGATATACAGACAATGTAGAAACAGGAAACCTGCAAAGCAGTATTTCTGTGTGATTACTAAGGTGAACACAGCATTGTGTATTATGATTATGGTCTTCTGGGATGTGACACCACAGTTTGGTAAACAGGTAGGCAGATTTTGGAGCCACCTGCTGCCATCATGTCCACAGCATATTGGTATGACTCATTAAGAAAGATCAGATGGACATGAAAGGAAAGAACATGTTCCTTCAATCATCACGGTATAACAATGGTACCAATCTCACACAGCCGCACTCCAGCCGACCGTAATTTCAACACCCAACTGTCACGAAAATCTCAAATCTCATTTTAAAAAATTAGTTATATCAATACGCAGTACCTCTCAGTGTTATGGCATCATTAATTACACCATCGGGAACATTTTTATGCACAATTGCTTTCACTTCATCCAAAACATTTGGTTGCAGCTGAACATCAAAACAGTGTTGCTGGAAATTGTTCAATTCCACATCATTGAGTAGTCCATCATTGTCTGTGTCGCATATCTACAAAACAACACAACACCATCATTTGTATTACTACATTAACCCAAATATCAAGCAATGTCACTGCTGCAATATACTAATACAGTTTTAACATGGAGAATTATCACTCACATAAATTTTACAGATATTTATCGCACATGTTCATAACATACACACATTTGCAAACCAATGCCCAAGAAAAGCTTCACATCTACACTAGCCACAGATGTTCTCCAACCAGAGGTTTGCAGCAATACAGGGCAGGAAGAAATTACAGGGGGAATTGGGAGAAAGTTGAAAAGAGGTCAGAAACCTGCCAAGGAAGAAAAGGTGATCACAAACGAGGGAAACACCAGACTGCAGTATTCAAGGGCATAGTGGAGAATGATCAAGAAGAAAATGGAGCTCTGGTGATAAAACATGGAAAGAAATTAAAAAAAAAAAAAACTAAGAAAGCAGAAAGGCAATTTGTGGAAGCCCCATGCTTTACCCAGGAGCAATAAGAATGAGTGACGGTAATCAAACAAGTGAAACAGAATATGGTGCTTATGTAATGTGACAATTGTATGCTCATTGCCTCATATTTCATTTAACACCTTCCTAACTTTCGTTTGGACTGTGTCTGAGATGATCGTAATTTTCCCTTACATGTCCAATGCAGGAAGCCTTCCAACACTAACCACAAACCTGCTACTACATTATGACCAATGATTACATGCCAAGTTACATCTTTGCTCTTTAAATTTTCTGACATTGCTTACAGTATTTCATGCACAGAAACAACAGACTGCAGGAATTTTATGTGTTCCCACATTCAATTCCTTTTTTTCAATGTTCACACAAATTAATCTCTAGCTGGTAGGTGCACGGCTAAAAATAAAAAGAATGAAACCCATTTTGGAATTGTTCCAGAAAAAGAAGCAGAGTATGTCAAAAATAATCCCCATCACCATTCAGGTTGGCACCTGTTGGAATACCTGCTGACAAATCTCCTAGCAAGGAACTTCTCAGATTTGTTGCCAGAACCACCACACCACTGTGCCCTTTAAGTCATTGTCTGATCAGACTCTATAGCCCTTTGGCAACTTCCTGAGGGGGGTGAAACATCAAGAGGAGCAGAAATCCAGGCTGTACACAGCATGGTTCAACACCTTCCACTGCCTAGAGCACAGCATGTCCTGTACAGTGTGGGTTATGTGCAGGCAGGCACTGAAGTGCGATGCAATGACATCACTTACAGATAAGCCAGAACGCTGTCTCTTGATGGCAGTGCCAAGGTCCTGGGGGGTGTTCCACACTAGCATTGGAGGATGATGGCGATGTCACAGTCCTTGAATGCTGAAGAACTACAACAGCCCTAGATTCAACTCACAGAGGATGTCAAGGCTGCATGATGCAATGCTTCCAGCAGCAGCCCAGGGAATTCTTTGCAGAGGGAACCCATCAGCTGATATACCAGTAAAATGCCAGTTTCAATATCCATGGGTACTTTCTTTTAAATGGTCTTCACTCCTTCACATTACTTACTTACTTACTTACTCCATGGTCCAGAGTCCTTCTTGAGAAGCTAACTGGTTTGCAGCTAGTCAAGAAATTCCCCGCATTTCACGGATCCCGAAGGTTCATTACCGCACTCACAAGCATCCGCCACCTGTCTCTATCCTGGGCCAGCCCAATCCAATCCATATACCCACATCCCACCTCCTGGAGATCCATCCTAATATTATCCACCCATCTATGCCTAGGTCTTCCCAGTGGTCTCCTTCCCTGCGGTTTCCCCAGTGGTCTCCTTCCCTCCAGTTTCCCCACCAAGACCTTATACACCCCCCTCTCCTCACCCATATGCGCCACATGCCCAGCCCATCTCATTCTTCTCGATTTTATCACCCGCACAATATTGGGTGAGGAGAACAAATCATTTAGCTCCTCGTTAGGCAATCTCCTCCATCCCCCCCATTACCTCGTCCCTCCTAGGTCCAAATATTCTCCTCAACATCATGTTCTCAAACACCCTCAGTTTCCTTTCCTCCCGCAATGTCAACGACCAAGTTTCACACCCATACAAAACAACAGGCAAAATTATAGTTCTATATATCTTGATCTTTAAATTTTTGGATTAGAATCATAAAATGATTGCCACCAGGATAAATGTCCTTAATCCACTTAGTGCCAAGGCCCAACCTGAATATACATCCCAGTATTGCTAGGCTCTGTCTGCTTTAGCTAACCATATTTATACACATTTATGAGCATCACTCTTCTTTCTACAGGCAACCTACCAAAGAAACACATTTATAAAGGAGAGCTCAGACCGTTCTTTCCCAATCAACATGACATCAACCATCACTCCTTGAAAAGTGGACACATTATTACACAGACGCTGTACCTAATTATTGGCTCTGGAAAATTTCACATAAATATACCAAAGTGATACAATCAGCAGGCAGTAATAGTAGTGTCAAGCTCCCTAAGTTCATTATTGCAGCAACAATGTATTTAGGATTCACTGCTATCTTCTTCTTAGTACGGCTCTACTAGTGCAGAGTTTTGGCCTTCCCAACCACTTCCTTCCATCTGTTTCTATCCTGGACAAGAGTCTTCCAATTTGGCACTTTTAACCTCTGTATATCGTTTTTTTTTACCTTTGGTCTCCCCATTGGCCTCTTTGAAATGGGTTTCCAGGCATGTATTGCTTTGACCATTCTTGTTTCTTGCATTCTTTCAATATGACCATACCATCCTAACCTTTGCACTCTGGCGAAGTTTATTATATTCACTGCTATCACTTACCTTAAAAATTCTGATCAATGCTTTCTGACAAGCCTCAGTCAACTGCAGAAGAAAGCATACAAAATGTTACACAGCTTAATAAAACAAGGATACTGTCCACATACTGCAGCTGTGTAGAAACAAGCGATACTTACTTCTTGTCGATCAACAATATATAATGGAGGTACAGGATGTAATGCAACCTTTTGAGCATAGTAAAACATCTCCGAAATGTTCTTCAATTTTCTCGCTGAGCACTGGAAG
>Ga0123355_10018675_pt1 | contig 11014 bp, 10 predicted proteins | sample TergutEmb28metaG_3_FD_89872 | JGI IMG/M metagenome (GOLD analysis project Ga0123355, IMG submission 89872) | Embiratermes neotenicus P1 segment gut microbial communities from Petit-Saut dam, French Guiana - Emb289 P1 | ecosystem: Host-associated > Arthropoda: Insects > Digestive system > Gut ...
GTGAATGTGTCGAAAAACTCAGACCCAGATGTTGGCCTGAGGAAAATACAATATGCTACAAGATTTCATTAGTCCAGTGATTGATAACTAATTTAAATGTAATTTTATATTTGTCATCATGCCACACTTTATATATAAGTGTACTAATACTCTTTATGATTATGCCGTAATTAATTATTAATACTTATTTTAGTTTAATGTATGAACTTAAAAAGATTGGAAGGTTATTTACGAGTAAATTTGTTGGGACCGGGCCCTCATCTTATGAAAAAAGGATTTTCCGTGCCGCGGGCTCACAAAGGCTGAGAAATACTGATATAAGAGGTGCCTCCTGCAGCTTTCGGTAACCTGCCGGTCTAATTCTATACCGTCTTGTTAAGTGCGTTCACACTGGAGCTGGCTGTTATTAGATCTTTTATGGGAGAAGTAATCTGAACGAATTCACATGTAGTGTACGTACCCATGAGTACCTCCTGTTGATATTTCAACATGTTTCATGATGGTGCCAGTGGTTAAGGTGCTGCGCTACAAATCGGAAAGTCGCTGGTTCGATTCCATATTGTGTTACTGGAATTTTTCATTGACATAATCCTTACGATCGTACTATGGCCCTGGGGTCGACTCAGTCTCTAACGGAAATGAGTACCAGGAGTATTTCCTGGGGTAAAGGCGGCCAGTGCCTAAGCCTGACAAACTTACCACCATTCTGGGCCATTGTCACGTAATCTGGGAACCTTAACATCCTGGAACCCTGTGGGCACCTTGGGCCTGTAATGGGACTCATTTACTTTTTTTCCCCCCTTCATGGTGCAGGTACTGAAACTTGGTCTTTCGTGATTTGTATTCATTGGGTTCAGACAAATGATCTGTTTCGTGATGGGTCAGTGTAGTGACAGTAATTCCTTTTTTATTTTGTTCTAACCAGACATAATCAAGTAACTGAAGAATAAAAGACCAACTTGATGTCACTTGCTATTTTATTTCACTTCTTATGTGTTCAACATGTTTCGGACATTAATATATCCATCATCAGGAACTTGCGACTATTCTGTCGAATTACCACATTGGTCGTATTGTTCTTGGTTCGATGTGTGTTGAGTTTCGGTGTGGTTGGGTTGGAGTGGTATCCGTGTTGCAGGCTGAAGCCTGCAACACGGATACCACTCCAACCCAACCACACCGAAACCCCAACACACATCGAACCAAGAACAATACGACCAATGTGGTAATTCAACAGACTAGTCGCAAGCTCCTGATGATAGATATATTAATGTCCGAACCATGTTGAGCAGATAAGAAGTGAAATAAACTAGCAAGTGACATCAAGTTGGTCTTTATTCTTCAACTAACATACGTATAATTGTTTGAGGAAATCCAAGAAACTATCCCAGAATAAACACGTTATACGAATATCGTATTTGCTATTCCATTTCCTCTTGACCTTGAAAGTAATTTATTTCAGGTACAAAACTCCTGTCACAAAATTTACTGCAATAAACAAGACCAATTTTTCCCTACATTTCTGTAAGTATTCATCACGCCGAAAGCATCCATATTCGTAGATACACGGATCCTTATTTTATCTGACAATTATGGTTGCCACTTCCCACCGTTAATGTGCCCAGCGTTTGGGCGGTCAGCTGAGTCTACTGTGTCAATAGGATAAACGAGCCGAAAGGAGATTGTAATCCACAGTTATCGCATACAGTAATGGCTACGTGTAACGAGGTAAGGCCTTCTATTCTGAGTACACGTTATTTGGGTTGGCAGTAGCAAGGAACGGGATGATTACCAGATGGCAGCACTGATGGTTAAAAACTGATATCGAATCCCCCCCTCCCCCCGCAACTACAAAATATACATTATTTTCTTAATTACCAACTCCATGGAGCAGAATCCTACTTGAGAAGCTAACCGGTTCTCACCCACATTTTATTAAACCCGAATGTTCATTACCGCATTTAAAAGTGCCCGCCAGCTGTCCTTATCCTGAGCCAGATCAATCCAGTCCATGCCCCCAAATCCCATTTCCTGAAGATCCATCTTAGTATTATCCCCATCTACGTCTGGATCTTCCAAGTGGTCTCTTTCCCTCAGGTTTCCCCAACAAAACATGTATACACCTCTCCTATCCCATACGTTCTACATATCCCTCCCATCTTATATTAAATGTAGATTACAAATACCTAATTTCGTCGAAGTCGATCCTGCAGTTTAGCAGAGATACAGACTAAAGCCATCACCCTTTTAAGAGTTAACGTCCCGCACCTTCTTATTATTATCCCCCATCTACGTCTGGATCTTCCAAGTGGTCTCTTTCCCTCAGGTTTCCCCAAAAAAACCTGTATACACCTCTCCTATCCCATACGTTCTACATATCCCTCCCACCTCATATTAAATGTAGATCACAAATACCTAATTTCGTCGAAGTCTATCCTGCAGTCTAGCAGAGATACAGACTAAAGCCATCACCCTGTTAAGAGTTAACGTCCCGCACCTTCGTGCACGAAACACACTAGAAGCAACAGATGTCAATTACCTGCAGATTTTAAATTCTATTGAAGTAGAACGCATGGTTGTTTTCTGGAAAAGCACGAACCGACTAAGTGAACGCATTTCTTTGTAACATCCAGAGTGTGCACAGTCATGGGTCAAGAGAAAACAGCCTTACAGACGGATGTTATGCCACCGTAAGTACCTGGCGCCATTAACGTCAAACACTGTGCCCGTACAGTACAAAAGCCCAGCACTATCCGGCAAAAACACAGCACCATTTAAGTGCCACAGATTCTCTGATGAACCCTCAATACGTGAAACTGTCCCTACAAACACCTGATATGAAAGCCACATATTGTTTGTGGAAGATATCTGTCTTTCGGGCCCTAACGTCGTGCTGTGTAGTAAAAGTGTACCGACATTTCGGAAGACCTTGCTGCCTCCTTCACTTAGAAGAATCCATATCGATGCAGATAAGAGCACCCTGTGAAAGGTCGGTACATTCCTATCGACTACATGGCATTTAATTCCAGAATACAGTAAGGACTGGATGGGGGACTACGGGGAAGTGCGTTGGATGGAATGCGTAATGTTTCGAGGATATGTAAACGGGACTTCGTTCGTGGGCCTTCCAGGATATATGCAATGGGACTCGACGTGCGCCTTTCAGGATATGCGCAATGGGACTTACTTCGTGGGCCTTTCAGGATATACGCAACGGGACTTACTTCGTGGGCCTACCAGGATATACGCAACGGGAGTTACTTCGTGGGCCTTACAGGATATACGCAACATGATTTACTTCGTGGGCCTTTCAGGATATAAGCAATGGGACTTCGGCGTGCGCCTTTCAGGATATGCGCAATGGAACTCACTTCGTGGGCCTTCCAGGATATACGCAACGGGACTTACTTCGTGGGCCTTCCAGGATATACGCAACGGGACTTACTTCGTGGGCCTTCCAGGATATGCGCAACGGGACTTACTTCGTGGGCCTTCCAGAATATACGCAACTCGACTTACTTCGTGGGCCTTCCAGGATATACGCAACGGGACTTACTTCGTGGGCCTTCCAGGATATACGCAACGGGACTTACTTCGTGCGGCTTTCAGGATATGCGAAATGGGACTTACTTCGTGGGTCTTTCAGGATATACGCAACGGGACTTACTTCGTGGGTCTTTCAGGATATGCGCGATTGGACTTCGTTCGTGGACATTTCAGGAATACGCATCGACACTTATTTCCTCGGTCCGACTATAATAAAAAAAAGAAAGAGCCATCATTTCACTCAACAACAAAAAAAGAGACCGGTAAAATTCAATAGAAGAGCGGACAACAGGTAAAGCGGAAAGGAAAGTGAGAGACAATTTCGGTGCGGGAGACATAGCATCGTTGTTAGATGGTTTCCAGGCCTTGTCCATACGTCGATGCTAGAGGAATAGTATAAAATGCAGACATTAGGACGGTGGCAGTCAGTATCTTGAAATTTTTATTTTACTGTGCATGTTAGAGTTAAAAAAGAATACAGAGGGACAGACCGTGGGAAAGGATTTTGAGTACTTGAAGAGACAAACGTGCAGCAGCAACTTCAAAATGGAAACCGTCTGAGGAACCCTGCAGTCATACTTACAATTTCAGTCCATACCTCACAGAGAACAGAATATATCTCCATCAGTAAAGAACAATCAGTTAACATTATAGCTATAAGGAGCCTACACGATCGCCCTTCGTAACTTTGTTGTCCCGACGCGCTCAGTCTGTTAGGTGATCCTCTTACGGGAAACGGGTGTGGTTCACCGAATCACATATAGTTTTAATTATTTCTTTATACTTGTTGTTTTATTTACTCAATTTATTCTTGATATAAAATAATGGAGCGCTATATCCAGTTAAACAACTAGATAATTTCTAGGAAACTAACACAGTCACATCTCTGTACTCCTACTTACACCACACTCGTACGCGACTGAATTCGCACATGACTGCTAACGTCCGTTGTCCGCTGCTAACATTTTCTCATTTAAATCTCTCCCCTCCTACATATCACCAAAGGTCCTGAATATACTTTGACAGATTAACTTACAACGCATGCCATGAACTGTCCGTAACTGACGCCAGCAATCCTAAGAAACAACTATACTAAAAATGATCGGCTACAGGAGACAATCGGCATTTATTCTCTAAATGTTAGGCAACACAGTGTGTGGCAAAACAAAAGTGTCACTGGATGTCCCTGACAGTGGTGCAGATAGCCAGGGCTGAGATATTCGCTTTTCATTGTTACACATTTCAATACGAACAGCGACTTACCATGTGGCCCTGCTGATGGTGCTTCGTTGGGCTGGAAACGCAGAAAGAGTTTGGGACGGCGTCAGGGGAAGTGTCGTGACGCCTCATCACCACGGCGCTACCCGGCGCTACTGTGGGAGGCGTCATTATGGGCACCGCAAGCCTTGCCACGACTGATGGTTCCTATCGACATGGCTTTGATACAGCACCTGCAACAAACAATAAAAATTCTAAGTCAGTTTACAGACCAGCGAAGTGCGAAGACGCTGGTGCAAACTATCGTTTTGTGTCGACGGAAAGTGGACGGTTGTGCTGCCAAATGCTGCCAGGCCGCGCAGAGGACACCCCTGTTTCCTTCTCAGGAGTTCCTGGGTTTAAATTCAGAAACTGAAACTGTCCATGTTCATTGCGGTTCTTTCAAATTGGCTGCACTGTTTCTATACATCACACGCGCCATTCATATTTGCGAATTTTTAAAATTTGTGTAGCTCTGATATTTTTATCCTTCTGTTATCAAAGCCGTCGTTACTGGGAATCGTAGCAAGCAGAGGGCTACCTGTGTTGGTAGTCTGGATACAAGACAGAGAACGCAGTCGGTGCAATGCGTATTAGAAACAAAAAAGCATCCAGCACAGTAATGTATAGAGCAGTGATGGTCTGGATATGGGGGTCTTGAACGTTCGTATGGGGTCACGACTGTGGCCTGTTGGGGTTTGCGGCTGTGCACAACTGCAGTTTTTGTGTCAGTGCTTGCTGCATCGCAGAACAAGCATTTTTCGTCCTGAAATTTAATGACGTGTGCACAAGACTTGCAAAAGTTAGGGAAAGTAAACAAACAGCACAGAAATTTGATGTGGGAAGATTTAATCTCAGGAAGCTAAATGAGCTGGAGGTTAGGAAATAGTATCAGATTGAGATTACAAACAGGTTTGCAGCTTTGGAGAACTTAAGTTACGGCGAGGAAATAAATAGGGCCAGGGAGAATATTAAAGAGAATATCAAATGAATAGCTGAAAGCTAAAATTGATGAAGTTGAAACTAACAGTAAAATGAGAAATATAAGAAAAAATTCCTTGACTAGTTGAGAACCGGTCAGCTTCGACTGTGCTTCATGGAGTGAGTGAGTGGGTGAGTGATGAGTGAGTGAGTGGGTGAGTGAGTGAGTGGGTGAGTGAGTGAGTGAGTTAGTGAGTGAGTGTGTGAGTGAGTGAGTGAGTGAGTTAGTGAGTGAGTGAGTGAGTGTGTGAGTGAGTAAGTAAGTAAGTAATAAGTGAGTAAGTGAGTGAGTGAGTGAGTGAGTTGGTGAGTGAGTAAGTAAGTAAGTAATAAGTGAGTAAGTAAGTGAGTGAGTGAGTAAGTAAGTAAATAATAAGTTGGTGAGTAAGTAAATAAGTAAGTAATTTAGTAAGTAAGTAATAAGTGAGTGACTGAGTAAGTAAGTAAATAAATAAATGAGTAAGTAAGTAAGTAATAAGTTGGTGAGTAAGTAAATAAGTAAGTAATTTAGTAAGTAAGTAATAAGTAAGTAAGTAAGTAATAAGTTGGTGAGTAAGTAAATAAGTAAGTAATTTAGTAAGTAAGTAATAAGTGAGTGAGTGAGTGAGTAGTAAGTAAGTAACAAGTGAGTAAGTAAGTAAGTAAGTAATAAGTGAGTGAGTGAGTGAGTCAGTGAGTCAGTGAGTAAGTAAGTAAGTAAATGAGTAAGTAATAATTGGGTGAGTGAGTGAGTAATTAAGTAAGTAATAAGAGGGTGAGTGAGTGAGTATACACAATATTAGTTTTATGGCAAACTAACTTTATGTACATTCTGATTCACGGTCCGGAGTTTGGCCCTGTCTCGGTCCTCAGACAAAAGAATGTTTCATTCAATAAAGCCATGAAACACATTAGCAAGCACAAAGCTACAAGGCTTACAGAACACAAACAACTGGAGGAACGGCTCCACATATTTTTAAACCCCAACATTTGAAAACGCAAGGTGACGGGTCGAGGAATATGCAGCAGAGGAGAGGAGCTGAGCATTTGGGATGAATTTTGACTTACGAATTTTGTATGTGCAGGGTCGCGTTAACATGAAATTTTGGAAACGTCTGGAAGAACATGTCTGTGCAGCAGTTAATGCTGAGAAGCTACGAGGCTTATTCAGACAGTAAGTACCGTTTCGCTGTAAAAAAAATCGAGTAAGTTTTCGTATAAAATTTTATTGTTATCAGATTCTACATTCTTCGAACTATTTTCCCACATATTCGCCGCCACTATTGAGGCACTTATCGTAGCGGGGCAAAAGTTTTTTATACCCTTCGCATAGAATGCGGCTGCCTGCCATGTTAGCCACTTCTGCACCGCATCTTTCAGGTCATTGTCGTCGTCAAATCGCTTGCCGCCAAGGAACTTCTTTAGGTGCAGGAAGAGGTGACAATCACTTGGCGCCAAATCAGGGCTGTACGGGGGGTGGCCCATTTGTTCCCATTTAAATGCGGTGATGAGGTCTTCAGTCTTAGCAGCAGAGTACGGCCGAGCGTATCGTGAAGCAAAAGAATGGTGGCACTCGGCATTCCGCGCCCTTTGTTTTGAATTGCACGCCTCAGCTGATTCAGCGTTTCACAATAAACAGCAGAGTTTATTGTTGTGTCTTGGGGCAGAAATTCTACCAAGAGAACACCTTGTCTGTCCCAGAATACGGTGCACATGATCTTCCTTGTTGGAAACGTCTGCTTGAACTTCTTCCTTTTCGGCGAACCAGTATGCTTCCATGTGCAAGGACTGCTGTTTTGAGTCAGGTGTGATATGGGATACCCATGTCTCGTCGCCTGTCACAATATGGCTCAACATGCCGTCTCCTTCCTTGTGATAGCGCATCAGAAATGTCAAAGCATATGCAACACGCATATGCTCCTCTGTAAGCATCTTGGGCACCCATCGTGCACACACTTACCGATAACCCAAATGACTACTGACAATGTCATAGAGTAGAGTCCTTGATATCTGAGAAATCGGACGGTACTTACATTCCGAATAACCTACGTACATGAGAAGAGGTCAAGCCAAGTGCAAATGCGGACACTGATGTGTGTCCAAATAACACATACAAATTCAGTTCCCACCTGACAGAGAACAGCCATTCCCTACAGTCACTCAGCTACTGACACTTTTAAACGTTTGTGATTAATTTACGACGTTCGTGGCACTAAGAATGATAAAGCTGTTATTGTGATTCATTAAGCGGCACCGTATGAAGGAATAAAGGGAAGTGGAGGTATGCCTCCACCTATTCTTAAAATCTCGGCACTATATAAAGTGGTCACCTTCAAGCTACAACCGCTTGAACCTCTGAAGAATAGCCAATATCATTGAATAGGAGGCTGAGTGGCCACCGGACAGGTCTGGGTGTCTTGCAGAAGAGGAATGTCTCTTGCTTCTGTTGGCAGTCGACCTATATCACTGTTCGTTCAGCCAGCTGCGGGTTCTCTATACCGCATACACCGTCCCGCTTCCTGGCACAGGCCCTGTAAATGTCGTAATAATCTAATATTGCTGAAGGAGGGTTCCTTTTGTGGAAGAGTTCACGGTTCTGATTCTGTTTCACGTCAGATGTACAACATGGCGCGCTAGGGGTCTCACGATTGATACAGTCCTACAGTTACACTCGTACATTGACCTCCAACCGCTTCCTTACTCGTAATTTCAAGCAAGAGTGGCTTACACCACAGTCAATGGCCAGAATATCGTCATATAAAGCGTAGCCGGTATAGCGACTCGCTATGGGCTGGATGGTCCGGGGATCGAATCCCGATTGGGGGCGAGATTTTCCGCACCCGTCCAGACCGGCCCTGGGGACCATCCAGCCTCCTATACAGTTGGTACCGGGTCTTTCCCGGTTGTAAAGCGGCCGGGGCTTGGGGTTGACCACCCACCCCATCTAGCGCCGAGGTTAAAGAAAGAGTAGAGCTATATTTCTACTCCCCCTCTGAGCCTTCGTGGCATGTTCTAGAGTGAACTTTCACCGTCATGTGAATGTTGTATTTCATTTTATTTTGAAAGGGAATTTTTATTTCTGACAACTTGAAGATGTACAGCCTTTTGAAATTCTAAATTCTTAGACCCCTGAACATTAACCCTTTGACGCCTAACGACCCCTATATAGTGGTCGTACCGCACCGCTAACCTCTAAATGTTGCACTTTATATATTTATTCAACAAATACTAGTACTGAATATTTTAAATATGGTATATACTCTGCGTTTTTTTTCCCCCCCCTCTTCAAAATGCAGTTTGCTTCATAATTGTAACTTATTTGGTTCCTATTTTATTCAAATTTTATATACAGTGTGTGCTAAAATTAAAAAAAAAATAATTCCGGCGCCAAAAGGTTAAGGAACTAGCACAAATGTACCTTGGCTGATAATATTGCTATCAAACTGCTTCCTCGCAAGTTACGCCTATGGGAAATATGGTCCTTCGACAAATCAGGAAGTCCTGATCCAATAGCATGTTCTCACATCCCAGATGAAGGGATTCCTCAACCACACCAATGTCAAAAAATCACCCCCCCCCCCCCCAAAAAAAAAAAAAGCTCAAAAAATTGTTTTTCAGCCATTCATTCTCTTGTACGAGAATCAGTTCATTCTACCAACTGGGATCTAACCGACATGAAGCGCTGGGCGTGAACGAGTGAATGAGCCACGCAACATTTTCCATGGGAAACCTTTGTAACTTGCGACGGCACCACCAGATGGCAGAACATCGACAGTTGTCAGATCCGTGATGCGGCGGCCATATTTATGGTACTATTACACAGGTTTATTTGTAAATATAACAGGAATTCATTGACGGCCTGTCATAACGATGTTGGTAGTTCATTTTCCGAAAGTTGGTACCTGTGCAACGAACTGCAGGACACCACTTAATTGATGCCTCTCAGTATTGTGGCCTGAGGAAGGTAACAGAAAGTTACTTCGAAACGTCGACACCTATTGGCATAACTCCAATATGTAACATCCCAATAGACAGTCTATTACCTTGAAGATAACGACAACTTATTCCTCCGAAACGCTGATAACTATCCACCAAACTACACGGCGTCACATCATACAACAGAGCTATCTTCATAGTCATCGTCATAAGGACTTCAAATATTACAACAGTATATTGAGAACTGCGCTCTTCTGGGTCATTACGCAGAGAGCAGTGGTTATTTCTTACCGACATTTCGGGACAACGCATCGGATAGGATTCTTGAACCCCGAGGATGGGACCGAAAGGTTGTCCCGAAACGTCGGTAAGAAATTACAACTACTCGCTGTGTAATGACTCAGAAGAGCGTAGATCTCAGCTATGTGGCGGCGGTAGCCTCAAACCATGCAAATGTGTATCGGTTAATGCGTGATCACGAAGGAGATAATTATCTATTATTAACAGACTTTGTGCTACTGCAACCAGAACTTCAAAACACTGACGTCTAACGCCTTCTACCGGACAATATCGTAAGCCAGACCCCACCCATTTTTTACCCTCCATTCGAAAGCTACAGCACACTCTGTTGGACAGATTCGAAACTGTTCATAGTCTAGCTTGTGTGTGTGTGTTTTTGTAAATGTCTAATCTGTGCCCTCCTTTCATGGAAAAGAGGCTAAGTTGGAAAGTTGGTACAGGACTTGGGGATTTAGTGTAAAGGCTGGCTAACAGATGGCGACACTACTGGGGTTAGATACAATTACTAGAATTATTTACCGGTTGTCGTGGACGAGCGTTCAGGGTTCGTGCCTCGTATTCAGAAGGAGGTGGGTTTTGTACGGTTCAGAGTCCTAAATGAGGACTTTCTTTATTTTAATAGGTACCCCCGACACAAACATTTAGCAGCACGTTAATATTGCCCACTGCTGAGTCTCTCCATACCCACTCCAGTGTATCCCACACAATCATTCTGCATGCAAAGTCGCTTTTTCCCGGAGATTTCAGTACTGTTTCTGTATGCAAATTCATCCACGAAGTGTTTAAGAAAGAACAAAATTCGTTACTTGTGGTGGCGATTTCGTCATCCAGATTGTAGTGTCGTCTACTGGCAAAACACGAATACTTCAGTTATTTGCAGACATTTTAGCAGAGTTATTTTCATTATTTAGCCGTGCAATAGTAATTAATTATACCAATTAGCCAGCTTATTGCACTTAATTTTATTATACATTCGTTAAAACAATATAAAATGTTATAAAATTACTAACTCCAA
>Ga0123355_10018676_pt1 | contig 11013 bp, 6 predicted proteins | sample TergutEmb28metaG_3_FD_89872 | JGI IMG/M metagenome (GOLD analysis project Ga0123355, IMG submission 89872) | Embiratermes neotenicus P1 segment gut microbial communities from Petit-Saut dam, French Guiana - Emb289 P1 | ecosystem: Host-associated > Arthropoda: Insects > Digestive system > Gut ...
AAAAAAATAAAAATTTTTTTTTTTTAAAATAGTAGCAGGAAGAAAATGTAGGTTGTGTTATTCAAATCGGGGGGGCAAGGGGGGGGGGGGGGGGGGGGCATCGTTCGGTTGCTCAGAGTGCCTGTACCAGCTCCAGGGTCCACCGAGCCGCTTACAACGGGTACTCGGTGCTCTGTCTCCAGGGGTAAAGCGGCCGGTATTGAATCTGACCGGGCACTTCCGTCTAGTTCCAAGAATAAGAACGTGTCGGGCTATACCTCCACTCGTCCACGTGTCTTGCTAGGGTGTACAGGGACAGCTTTACTTTCATGATCACAACTAACACCCAGGCACTCCATAAATGACAACACACAGTCTTTCAAATACATCAATGTGCGTGTAGAAATGTAGTTCTTCTGCAGTCAGCACGTCATAGCTACCTATTCTGTTTGCATTCACTTCGTGTATACGACAAACTCCACGGGGCAGAGTCTTCTTGACAAGCTGGTATTTGCTCTGGTACTCATGAAAACATCCAGTCTTTTATATTACCAAAACTTTATAGCGCAGTACCTCAACCAACTGCGCCACCGCGTGCCTCTGACTTTCATTTGTAAGGCAGTAAACTTACTCATATTTATGCAGTTGTTCGTTCAGTGGCTTCTAACTGCTAAACAAAACGCCATCTGCAGTTTCCAAGAGATTTCGTTTCCTTCTCGTCTCACTAGACCAGTGAAAGAGGAAAGCTCTTTAAAACGGGACACCATATTTGATATTACTGCCCCTCTCTATATGACGTCGAAAAAAGTGTTTTCGAAATACTGCGGCATAAGTAAGGCAAAGGCAATACACAGTGTCCACAGCATGACCCAAGCTTTCTATAGCATGTCAACATCAGAATCCTTTCAGACTGAAATCAATACTACGCTGCTGCGGTCTGCACGAGAGATGGAACCGTCTGTCTGGGGTCTATCACAGCCCATTTGCAGTTAAATGTATTATTATTATTATTATTATTATTATTATTATTATTTGTGAAAGACATCTTTCAAAAGGGCCCAACAATTTCGGACAGCTCTCTCACTTTTTTACCAAAAGACGAAAACAAACATAGATTCGTTTCAAGAACAAATGTGAAACGTAGACAGTTCAGAACATGAATTACGCTTATAAACCGGCTGTGAAGTGGCGTCACCGTGCACAGGTTGCGCACCCTTGTCGAGGAACATTACGTGAAGATGTCCAGCACCTGCCGCTTTGCAATGGCCGGCCAGTCCGGTCGATTTACTCGTCCCGCGAAGCAGGTGATATGCCTGCTGGTGTAATGCAGAACAGCGCTGCCGCACCTCTCCGTGCTTGAACGTTGCAATGAGAGCGTTCTGAAGACCAACAGATAAACCGCTTCTTCTGCGCAATAAAGGGAATGAATGTCTGTAGCTTTTTGTACGGAAAAATAATCATAAGGCGCAGTTAATTACATGACCTCACACTGCTGTACCTACAATGTATACGACGCTACGATACTTAGTAAGGAATTTGTTCTAACACATTCTATGCTACGGACAGTAAATACCACTCTGAATGATGCGTTGTCAGATGCTAAAGTTGCCTTAGAATGAAGTATCCTAGGATTGTTATAAATTGTATTTGTTTTGTGGGTAATCTGCACACTTTAAGCTAACCGCAGTACAGAGCACTCCAGATTTACAATTACTGTAAAATATACAACAACTTAGGCTGGGTCACTTCGTTGTGTTGAGCGAATAGGCAGATAAAACCACAGCCAATCACAGCTGTTGTTGGACAGTAACATGTAATATCCAAAGTGTTGTGTGTTTCGAGTTTTATTGGTAAAAGCATCACCAGGCACAAACGCAAGTCCTATAGGCCTTTCATATATTACCTCTATAATACATTCATTCATAAGGCCATCAGGCACAAGTAAAAACGTACAACAGATTCACTCTGTTACACTTATGATGCTTGTGTCTTATGATGGCTTCATGAATAGAAGCCAAAACATGTAGCATGTAGTACAATAACAGGTATTGTGTGCATCGAGTTGCGACTGACCATCTGGCTGTTTTATCTGCCTATAAAACACAACTTTGTTCTTTTTACAAATATCCTGCAGCAGAACAGTATAAATGGTGTGCTAAGTTTGAAAACAAAAGTCCTGAGGTGAAATGTCCACCTAAGGGAGGAATCAGGGCAAATATGTGAATGTAGAAATTTGTATAGCATTTGCACTCACGATGTGATATTGTCAGGGTATCTAATGAAAGGTAGTCCGTCGAAAACATGGCATGGAAAGTAACTCTTGGCGACCAAAACACATTTTAAGACATAAAAAGATGAAACAACTCAACAGAATAAATCGTAAAGTGTATTAAAGCGTATCCTAGACACACAGCTGTAAACATGTGAGAGGAACCAAGACGTTTCAGACTGTAGCCAAACTGCAGAAGTTGATAGGAAAGATGACAAACCATTTGGTCTGCCGATACGCGGGACTTGAAAGATAATAAAATGCTCCAAAAGCAGCACGCGCCTCTTTAGTGAGTTATCTAAGTTTAACATTTTTTAACATTCATAGGTCCGTGCATGGCTAATATATGCGCAGAGTACAACCAATAAGATGCGACTTTTCTCAATTTATTTATTTCTGTAAGACGCTCTACATGTTTCAGACGGTTTTTCAGTCCATCATCAGGAGCTCAAAACTGCACATACAGCTTCAGGTATTTGTCAGACCAATAATGCTACCTGCTGCTAGCCTGGCCAGGCTAGCAGCAGGTAGCATTATTACTTCAGGACGGTTTCAAACTACACAGTGTTGAATGTTAGGTTGAATGGCAGTGACAAACTAGAAGAGATCTGGAAGAAAACGATTGCATCTGAGGCATCATCCCAGCTTGTGCCTGGAGGCACAGAGCAAATTTGTGCAAAATGTCAATCAGAATAACCGCGCTCCTAGGCGAGATTCGAACTGAAAACCTTTCAGAACATAAGTTAAAAACGTTTTCGTTAGGGTCGCCTTGTTTTTTGTCTGGCAGTTGTGACAAATTTTGACGAAAATAGTGGAGAATTTTGAAGTACAATGGCATATTAACGACATATTATTAATTGATGTTGATAAAGAACAATAAAATTTATATACATATTTTAAAATTCCTTATAATATTCGTCACAAAAAGATGATACAGATTAATAACAACAATAATAATGTAAGTTTCAGGTGGAAGTTGAAGTGTATAGCATATTAATCTGATGTAGGTCAAGTAAGAAGACGGACAACATCAAATAACGAAGCGGTTGATAAATTCTGTTCTTTGCCAGACCTCATGACGGTAACTCAATCAATGACGAGATGGACGGTGAAGAGCACTGGCACAGATGATGACGTAATATAAAATCTTACTCGGAAGGTCTGAAGGGAAGAACCCAAACAGCAACAGGATATTATTTTAAACAAACAGGACGTGAGAGCGTGGCATGATCTCAGAACAATATCATGCAGTAGGCTGTAGTTCGAACGATAAGCCTACTGAGCTTTAGGGATCAACATATGGCAATTCCTTGATTAATTCAGAGACTGTTAGCTTCTGAGGAAGGATTCTGTTCAATACAGCAGCAAGTAAGACACTTAGTTAGCTAGTTACATAACAAAAATACCACCTCAAATTTCTTACGTCTGCCTACCGAGGCTGAGAGCCCAATCGACATGGCGTTTTAGCGAAACTAAATTGGTGACGTTTACATTTAAATTTTGTGAATTTTGAATAAACTCCTGGTAATACAGGTAAAGGTAAAGGTAAAGATATCCAATTACAGGCCTGCACAAGCCCTCAGGGCTCCAGAAGGTTGAGACTTCCAGAATTTCAAGACAATCGGCATAGGAAGGTGGGTAGGTTGTCAGCCGTACGTACTGGCTGCCTTTAACCCCCAGGAGATATCCCTGTTAGAGGCTGAATCAATGCCAGGGTCAGAGTGCGGCCGGAAGGATTGAGTTAATAAAAAGTCCCAATGACCCTCTCGGGAATCGAACCCGCGATAGTCCGCCTTTTAGCGCAGTGCCTCAACCAATTGCGCCACCGCTTACCCCCACACTCCTAATATTACCTATACAATTTTAATATTGTACGTACCGTGCATGATGCAAATTTCAATTTATCAGACTAACCTTACATGACGTACGGTTGGTGTGATAAGTTGAAAACGTACTTTAAGTCTACGAGAGAATTCCTGAATATGAGATCCGAAAGTCATATTCTGTATTATGCGTTTCGGCGGTGTAAACAGATGAATTTCTGGCTTCAGTTTAATAGCACAGTTCAAACGGCACGTGGAGTCTTCCCAGTCCTTCCTTCCGCTCTCTAAATTAACATTACAGGTCGAGCAATAGGCAGTGCAGCCAGCACCTGTTAGGTTCATCCTTCCTAGTAATAACCACCAGGTAACGGAAGCGACTCTGTGGGCACTTTAATTTCAAATCTTACAACAGGTAACGGGTTCTAAAATTTAAAACCGACCAACGATAAATACGGATCCATATTACTCCGACATCGTAAAACTCGATGTGGTAGCGTTACTGCATCCTGGATTCTTGAGGTTTCCAGTATATCAATAAAAGCCAGTTACCGAATACCACAACAGAGATACTTTGTGGTCTTCTTGAGTTTCTCAAGGCGAATACAGGGAGACGTGCCTACGCGACCGCTTCCATCCAGATCATTTCCTATCTTTTCGATCACAAAAACTCCTGGTTCTATAGCAAGGAAACGCAGAGTTCGTGAGCCTGAAGACCGGATATATTGACGATGTACGTGACTTGATACTAGCCAGGGAAGTGTTGCTGTAGAACCTTGATATAGGCCACAACTGTTTGGCCAGGGAAGTGTCGGTGTAGGACTCTAAAATGGGCCAAAACTGCATACTTGGAACAGCATCGAAATTTTAGGGGTGACCTTACTAATGAACTGGAAGAACTGTGGACATAAGCAGTCGTTAAACAATCAGCAATAAATCATATTTTCCGTCTCATTAAACGTTATAAAACCGCTTACTTACTTAATTACTCCATGGTGCAGAGTCCTTCTTGAGAAGCTAATTGGTTTGCAGCTAGTCAAGAAATTCCCCGCATTTCACGGAACCCGAAAGTTCATTACCGCACTCACAAGCGTCCGCCAACTGTCTCTATCCTGGGCCAGCCCAGTCCAGTCCATATACCCACATCCCACCTCCTGGAGATCCATCCTAATATTATCCACCATCTACGCCTAGGTCTCCCCAGTGGTCTCCTTCCCTCCGGTTTCCCTACCAAGACCCTATACACCCTCCTCTCCTCACCCATATGCGCCACATGCCCAGTTATAAAACCGCTATGTGCCTAAATGATAAACGTCGTCAAACAAGAATTAACGACCATATCCACAATCTTCCCAGCTTACATATTAGACTAAATTCTGAATGGAACTTCGCCGTCTAGATCTGACATTTATCAAGGATATCAACAAACACGCACATTCGGCCTTCCTTCCGTCTGAAGCGCGGTTAACGACCCTCTACGTTTCTGCTATCCTCATTAATCAGGTCAAGTAGTTGGCAGATTCGTTACCACGACCCGAAGAGTTGAGAATGGAAAATGGACTGAACTGGCTCAGGATATTGTCCAATGGCTGTCTTTGGTGCTAGCAGTCTTACATTTTGTGTTATGGTTTTAGAGGTTACGTATCTGTTTGCTTGTCTGTTTCAGTTTAAAACCAAGGAAACCAGAGCAAACTCAGAAAGACAACTTTTGCATTGCATAGATCGCCAGTTCAAAATATCAGGACCTTTTATTATAATAATAATAATAATAATAATAATAATAATAATAATAATAATAATAATCCGTTATTTTTGTAAGAAAGTTAACTACGTAAATACAGTTCCTGTATAGAGTGTTCTATAGTTTCGGACAACACACAAAGCCCCTGACGTAGCAATATTTGTAACTGCTAATACCAGAGATATTTCATATGTAACGTACAAATATGCACGTGACATATTTTCGTATCAAAATTTCAATGCATATGTCCAGTCGCTCATTTGTCAGTTCCGTTAAACTACAAGTTTAAAAACGGTCCACAGGATCGCCATATTCATGTATGCAAAATATGAATTCAACGAAATTTGTGTATTTTTATGTGTTTATTACCACGCATGACTTCAGGCAGCCAAAGGCAGAGGCGCCAGTTGTTTCCACCTTACACGTTCTGGCAAATCATGTTTCATTACTCAGTGTAAGAAACTATAAAGCACACTCTTGTACAGACAACCAATGTCCTACCATTCTTACCAAAATTCGTCAAAATCTATATGGTGAGGTGAATTCAGTCAAAAAACACAACTATAAAATATGGCTAAATGATGGTGTTTATTAGGAAGGAAAAACTACATGTTTCGGCCTATAGCGGCCATCTTCGGGTTCTGACAACTTTCTGCTAAAAGAGTTTTATATAATATTCGTATGGCATATTATATAAAACTGCTAAAAGAGTTTTATATAATATGCCATAGGCATATTATATAAAACTCTTTTAGCAGAAAATTGTCAGAACCCGAAGATGGCCGCTATAGGCCGAAACGTGTAGTTTTTCCTTCCCAATAAACACCATAATTTAGCCACATTTTATAGTTGTGTTTTTTGACTGAATTCACCTCACCATATAGTTTAAACGCACAACGGGGATGACACACCTCAGAATTCGTCAAAATTGACTACATTTCCGAAAAGATTAAACGAGGAAAGTGTGCGGTGATGTAGTGGGCTTATTTCTTTTCATTTTAGGGAGAACAATAGACTAATTTGTGTTTGGTTAATTGCTCTAATAGTTAAGGCGGTATGGAACAAAGAAAATAAAACAAAAAATTACGCAACCCTCACTTTCAAGGAAGTCACAGTACAATATAATTAGTAATAACTGCAAATTGTGGAGATGATTTTGTATTGTGCTTCTACTTATGGATTATTTAAATAATTTGTATTTTAAGGTACTGTTATCTGTACACAATTTCCATATACTATGGCGAACTGGATACGAAAACCACTACGTTACACTAAAATAAGATTAAAGTGCCGCTAAACCTGTCCCAACTCCACAGTTGAAAGAAGTGAGATAGGAAATCCATTGTGTCAGATTTTACGCTTGGACTGAATGAAGAAGTCTATAAAAGCCGTTACGTCTGTTTCAGAATGTTCTTATTTGAAAGGCAAGAAGAAATGAAACCAGAATTGTACGTTCCACTAACGGAGTCCACCATCCCTGCCCTGTCACAGACCGCTTATAGATAAAATTACATTAATGTATTTCACTCGCATGTGAAGATTAAATACAGACGCGTCCTAACACTGGTCTCACATTATTATTATTTATTTATTACTGCGTGAGATTCGCAGGGCCAAGGAACTCCGGGCAGCATTCATCTACCACATTAGGTCGGGAAACACGTAACATGATCGACGGACACTAAGGTTTTAATTGAATCCACTTGCAAACACTGCGTAATTTGTCGCAGAATGCCATGCTAGAACTTTTGTTCTCCCAATTCTTAGGCGCTTTCTCAAATCAGTCGCAAAAGTGGCCATTAATTACGCTGAGTCACTCCGCCTGTTTCTCCTTATGGAACGGCACGACTCCTACAGGACTGATTTTCGCCGTATTTCATGTTTGTGAGATTTTTGACTCAAATCTGGCGAAATATTATGATTTTTGTTACAACCGGACAAAATTGCAGACATTTCACATGACATAGCACACAGTTTACAATACGTGGCCTTATTGGTCAATAACTGAGGCAATGTTTTCTGCGAGGTTCGAGTGAAGATCTAACACAAATTTCCAGCAAAATTCTCACTTTTACGTCATTTCGACCATGATTCACTATGAAACTTACTTAGATATGGAGAAGTCGATCCCAGTAGCTGTGCGGACTAAAACGTGGGTCTGCGGCCGCTCGCTTGCTGGGATTGCGGGTTCGAATCCCGCCGGGGCATGTCTGTCTTGTGAGGGTTGTGTGTTGTCAGGTAGAGGTCTGTGAGTTGGGCCGATCACTCGTCCAGAGGGGTCCTACCGAGTGTGGTGTGTCTGAGTGTAATCGTGAAGTCTTGACAATGAGAAGGTCTTGGCCCACCAAGGGCTGTCGTGCAATAAAAGCAAGATATATAGAAAACTTACAGCGTGTGTTGTGTGCCGCGAAAAGACATTTACACACTCGCACTTTAGGGGTCTTTTGGAAATAGTCGCGACTTTTACAATCTAGGGAAAGTAACGGTAAGAAGGACCGCTACGTTTAGACAAAGAAGATTTCCAGCATATGTATTATTTAGCTGCCCAGAAACAATGAAAGTGAGAAGGAAATTTACAAGTGACAAAAACTTGAATATGATGGACGATACATCTCACAAGAAGATACCAAGATATGCTAATAAAGCATTTATACAGATCCTGAGACAAAGTTAAGTATACGTGGTTTAATTTGGTAAAGTATTTGTAAATAATACATGTGATTATTGGACGAGGGACTACCAGCGGGACAACCCGGAGTTAATCGGAAGGTAGAGCAAAGAAAATACGTTAAGACGGAAGGACTTCACTCAGCTGAGCGAAAGTATCGGAAGTGTTGCGATTTTCGGGCATTTATTGTTAAACTTTGAACTGACAGGAAAAATTACGAAATATTTAAATTTGGTTCCTGACAGGCCTAAAAATAACACAGGTACCGCAGGAAATGTTCAGTGAGGGAATACAGCTCGTTAAAGTGCAGAACATTCACAAGATATCCAGCATGGAAAAACTCATGACTAAGTATGGAGCTGCACGGAGTTGTGTTTGTAAAAAGTTGCAAGCACAGCCGCTGCTGCAGTTCCCTTCCATGTTTCCATTCTTTCTTTTTTCGGTAGGTTTTTGTTTCTGACGAACACGTCATCTATACATCAAACTTGGCTGGTGGTACAGATCGCAGGAGCGGCTAAGACAGTCAACAGCAAAACGTCGGATGCTTTCATCTCTATCCGATAACACATGTGAGTTATATCATACTATAAACTGCACCTCATAACAACACAACTGGTGTGCGAATGTCTGTGTGTATGGGGGGGGGGGGCCCTTGCCACTAGAAGTGACCTAAATCTCAAACCAAATGTTCAACACCGTTAATACCACCGTTCCGCAGTGGCAGTTCTGTCCACATCCCAATTTCATAGACGCATATCCATTTTAATATTATCATCTACACACATCTGTTCTTGCGCCAAGCTTCCTAGCCAAACCATATTATATTTTTTGACTGCCCCGTACGAATTACATCTCCAATCCATTGTTGTATCCTAGACGTTATTACACAGAAACAGGCTTATAAACCTGACAGTTTTTAAAAATTACATAACAGTGACATTTCAATCTTTTATTCAACGTTATCACTACTAATTACATTACATGTCATTTCGATTTTTTAAAAATACCTGACATGTCTTCTGTTATTCGTCAACACTGTGACAGCCTTCCTCAAATTTCCCCAGCACTCGCCGCGTAATTTCCTCTGAAAGCGCCCAAATTTCTGTCCGTATTCCTTGCTTTCAAACTTCCACTGCTCTAGGTCTAGTGTATACCATTTTAATTTAAGGTACGCCCGTAGAAATATACACGTAAGGATAAATCTGGTGACTGCGCGGGCCACTGCACATTACCATAACATTTCTCGCACCACAGTTATTGATACCCTTGCAGTACGGGCAGTCGCCCCATTACTGGAATCACACGATGCGGGGATCGACTTCCGGACGATCTTAATGTGATCCTAGAAAGTTCCATAACATCCTCTCAAGCAATGAGATGTTAACTGTCACTGTAGCTAACTTAAGAACTGAAACCTAATTTTGATGTTTTGCTGACCGTACATCTCAGTATAACCTTAGTAATTAACCAACTTGACGCAAAAAATCTTGTTTTATAATAAGTTTATTAAATGCCTCTACATGTTTCGAGCACTATGTGCTCATCGTCAGGAGGTCAAAATTGTATATACAGCGTCTGGTATCATCACACCTGTAGGTGGCCGTCTGGTGTGCAGGTGCGCACCGGACGGCCACCTACAGGTGTGATGATAACAGACGCTGTATAATACAACTTTGACCCCTGATGATGGGCACATAGTGCTCGAAACATGTAGAGGCATTTAATAAACTTATAAAACAAGATTTTTTGCGTCAAGCTGGTTAATTACTAAGATGACAACCTAATGTTTCACACTATTCACTGATGTCCGCACTGCACTCACAGGGACTGGAGGTTTCCATTTCAACTCAGAAGCGTCTTCATGGAAGTTCTATATCCACAACTTTATGGTTTTGGCTGGCGTGCTTTGGGGTCACAGGCCGTTACAGCTATGACGACAATGAAAGTGTTGCTTGGACAGAAACAGTCCATTGTTAGGTGAAAGTTTGGGCAGGTTCCTAGACCCATAGTTACGTCGTTGTGGATTTGATCCCCGTACCGTTTAATTCAAACAATGAGGGGATAAAGAAATCGATAAATGTGGTGCGATAAGTTACCGCAACACGTCATTTCGGGTCACGGTGACGCTCCGTGACCTGCAGGATCACCTGACTTATCCGGGTGTGACTGCTTTTTCGAGGGGTACGTTTGACGTAAAGTTAATTACGCTATGGCCAACAGAGGAGCTCCGTAAAACATTATGAGAAGAGCAGTAATGACTTGCCACATACTGGGAAGCCTTCGGTCAAGAGCGGAGCAGGGCTGTGAGGAATGGCAGGAGGCATGGGAGGGAGGGATTCGCTTTTGAGGGGCATTCGCAAATTTGCGAAAAGCGACTGTTAGCTTCGTCATGTATATCCGGCTGTCTGTACGTCCGTCCTCCGTCCGCATGGAATAACTCGGTTCCCAATGGACGAAATTTCATGAGACTTTGTATTTGAGCATGTTTTTTAAATCTGTCGAGAAAATTTAAGTTTCGTGATCTTCCAAGAATAAC
>Ga0123355_10018678_pt1 | contig 11012 bp, 9 predicted proteins | sample TergutEmb28metaG_3_FD_89872 | JGI IMG/M metagenome (GOLD analysis project Ga0123355, IMG submission 89872) | Embiratermes neotenicus P1 segment gut microbial communities from Petit-Saut dam, French Guiana - Emb289 P1 | ecosystem: Host-associated > Arthropoda: Insects > Digestive system > Gut ...
ACCCGCGCAACAGCTTTGTCCATATCAGCCATCAACATGGGATCATGCAGCTTTGATCGCTTTGTTGAAAGGAATCCGGCAATCTCATCCGGTTTCGATAAGCCCCGCGCCCAGAGGATTGCAGCCATCAAAAGCGAACAGCCGGAGTCCCTTGCGCAGACAGCGACAGCGTTTGCGTCATATTCTATACTATTCCAAACATCCCACTTCATGGTAAGGCTCGTTTCTATATAAATAATAAGTATCTGCTAGTATACCAGAATCCGCCCCCTGACACAAGCATAACTGTATATGGAAATTGAGAGAAGCGCACCTCTGTATGCAAATGCAACTCGTAGGGGCGGGGTCATCCCGCCCGAGACACATCTCCGAGAATGCGTGAGCAGAGATCACCCCGCGCTGCGGCACACCGCTAAGGGATGTGGGCGGGATGACCCCGCCCCTACAAAGAGTACGCAGTTCTTTCACTCTCTGTATACGAACTTCCCTTTTGGTCTATGCTAAGTTCTAACAGCAGAAAAGGGGAGATTACCTGTTATGCAATGGACAAGACGTACTGATTTAGCACTGGAAGCACGAGAAATTTGGCAAGAATCTGCCGGAGAGACAACGAAGCTCCAAGGGGTTGTCGCAACAGATGAAAATGCACACGGCTACAAAGTGACGCGGGTTGAAATCTTAGACGAAGCAGGAGAACAGGCGCTGGGGAAGAAACGGGGAAGCTATATTACCATTGAATTGGATCCCCTTCGCCGACGTGAAGAATCTGCCTTTGCCCGTGGTGTTTATGCAATCCGCGACCAGCTTATGCCTCTATTGCAACTGCAAGAAGATGACACTGTGCTGGTCATCGGTCTGGGAAATCGCGCAATTACGCCGGATGCCATCGGACCTCTTACTGCAAAACATACCCTTGCAACGCGCCATCTGGTGGATCAACTCCCTGCGCATTTTGGCAATTTCCGTCGTGTTACAGTGATCCAAACAGGTGTGCTTGGCACAACAGGACTTGAAAGCGCTGAGATGGTACAAGCCCTCGCAAAAGAACTTCGCCCAGATTGTATCATCGCAGTTGATGCTCTAGCGTCACGAAAACTGAGCCGGGTTTGCCGTACTGTACAACTGTGCGACACCGGCATAGCCCCCGGGTCCGGCATCGGCAATCGTCGTGCTGAATTGAATCGAGAGATGCTGGGTGTGCCTGTCATTGCAATCGGCGTGCCGACTGTTGTAGACGCAGGCACCCTGGCTTCTGATTTATTAGAAGAATCCGGACAAGGAACGATAGCCTCTGCACACTTCCAGCCCTTTGGCGGCAGCATGATCGTCACACCAAAGGAAATTGATACACAGGTAGCAGATATGTCTAAACTTCTGGGCTACGCCCTCAACTGCGCATTGCACCAAGATTTGACGGTGGAAGATGTGGATATGCTGACAAGTTAAGCGCGAATGTTTCACGTGAAACATTCGCAGGCAGAGCAAGCCGCTTTTATGTTTCACGTGAAACACTATATCTGGTGGCTTGACGTTCGGCACAAAGCAAGCTATAATAACAAGCACAAACAATACTTCCTTCGGCGGGGGAATTTCCCTCGCCGAATATTGCTCTACAGGCACAAACACAAAACGTTCCAAGTCGGAAATGGGAGAAGAAATGGGAAAAATCATTGCAGTTACAAATCAAAAAGGCGGCGTAGGGAAAACTACAACTTGTATCAATCTTGCAAGTGCCTTGCATCAAATGGGGTGCAAAGTCCTGCTATGTGACGTAGATCCTCAGGGAAACAGCACATCTGGCATGGGTCTCAGCAAAAGCGCAAATACGCAGAATATCTATCACGTGCTCATCGAAGAAGCGGACGCAAGCTCCGCCATCGTCCACACCAAGCACGGAGATGTCCTGCCGTCTAATCGCATCTTAGCCGGTGCAGGCGTAGAGCTAGTCAATATGCCCCAGAGAGAATATCGCTTACGCCACGCGCTGGCGCCCTTGCGTGAGTATTATGACTACATATTCATCGACAGCCCACCTTCACTGGAAATGCTAACCCTCAATGCACTTTGTGCAGCCGAGGGGATCATTGTTCCGCTCCAATGTGAATATTTTGCGCTAGAGGGCTTAGGCGATCTGGTCAACACACTTCGCGTGATCAAAAAACAAATGAATCCAGACCTAGATATAGAGGGGGTTCTTCTCACCATGTACAATGGCCGCACAAATCTGTCTCTACAAGTTGCGGCAGAGGTGAAAAAGTTTTTCCCTGGCAAAGTCTATCAAGTGGTAATCCCACGCACCGTGCGCTTGAGTGAAGCGCCAAGCCATGGGATGCCGATATTAGAGTACGATCCCAGCTCCAGAGGGGCTGAGGCATATAGAGAACTGGCACGGGAATTAGTTGCGCAAAATCAAGAAAGGGGGAGATAGAGAGATGGCACCAAAAGGAGGACTGGGCACAGGTCTGGAAGCAATTTTTGGCGATGCAGCCTTTGAAAGTATGACTGGAAATACAGAGGCAGCAACAGATTTTGTCTATCTGCCCATCAGCAAAGTAGAAGCAAACATTGATCAACCTCGAAAACACTTCGATGAAGATGCATTGCACGAACTATCTGAATCCATTCGTGAGCATGGTGTAATTCAGCCCCTCACCGTGCGCAAACTATCCAGCGGATATTATCAAATTATCGCCGGAGAACGCCGATGGCGCGCAGCGCGTCTAGCCGGACTCAAAGATCTCCCCTGCCGCATCATGGACGCAGACGAGCAAAAGCGCACAGAGATTGCCCTAATCGAAAACCTGCAACGGGAAGACTTAAACCCACTGGAAGAAGCAGAGGGATATAAACACCTAGTAGAAGGCTTCGGTCTCACACAGGAAGAGGTAGCAAATCGGGTTGGAAAATCCCGCCCGGCAGTTGCCAATGCACTGCGACTATTGAGTTTGAACAAAGATATCAAACCTTTTTTAGAGACCGGAGAGTTATCGGCCGGACACGCAAGGGCTTTGCTCAAAGTGCGCGGCAATGCGGAACAACGCACACTCGCACAAAAGGTAATCACAGAGGGCTTGTCCGTCCGCCAGACAGAACGGCTTGCCGACAAATGGGGGAAAGAGGAAGTAGATAAACCGGAAAAACCCAAACCATTTGTTGACTATACGCGGGAAGTGGAAAATCGGCTAGCCAAAAGCCTTGGCAGAAAAGTAAAAATTGTTGCTGGACGCAAAAAAGGTCGCCTTGAGATCGACTATTACGATCCAGACGATTTGGAGGTCGTGATTAACGCCCTAGATTCACTCAAACTGGCAAAGGGGAAATAAGAGATGTTAGATTTAAAATTAATCAGAGAAAATCCGGAAGCAGTCAAAGAGGCGCTGCTCAAAAAAGAAGTAGATGCTTCTGAAGCAATCTCCCAGATTCTAACACTGGACGAAGAACGCCGCGCACTCATTCAAAGTGTAGAGCAAAACAAAGCAGAGCAAAATAAGGTCTCCAAGCAAGTTCCCATGATGAAAAAAGCAGGGGAAGACACAAGCGAGATCATGGCTCAAATGAAAACCTTATCCGACACAATCAAAGCAGCAGACGGAACCCTGCGTGAGATTGAGGGGAAACTAAATACCCTCATGCTGGGTCTCCCCAATATGCCCGATGCAGACCTGAATGCAGGCGGCAAGGAGCATAACGAAACAGTCAGTACCTATGGGGAAGCAAAAAACTTTGATTTCGCGCCGAAAAACCATGTAGACCTCTGTACAGACTTAGGTCTCATTGACTATGAGCGTGGCGCAAAGCTCTCCGGCAGTGGCTTCTGGATTTACCGAGGTCTCGGCGCAAGATTAGAATGGGCGCTGCTCAATTACTTCATCGACACACACCTTGGCGACGGATACGAATTGATTCTGGTTCCACATCTCCTGGGCTACGATGCAGGACTCACAGCAGGACAGTTCCCAAAATTTGCAGAAGATGTGTTCTGGGTTCAAACAAACGAGGGGGAGCAAAAGCGTTTTCTGCTTCCCACCTCTGAAACAGCTCTGGTGAGTATGCACCAAGGTGAAATTTTAACGGAAAAAGAACTACCGAAAAAATATATCTCCTACACACCCTGTTTCCGAAAAGAGGCGGGCAGTTATCGCGCAGACGAGCGGGGTATGGTGCGCGGACATCAGTTTAACAAAGTGGAAATGGTACAATATACCCGTCCGGAAGACTCAGATGCCGCATTTGAAGAGCTGGTGGAAAAGGCAGAACGCCTGGTACGGGATTTGGGCTTTCATTTCCGCACTGTGCGCTTAGCTGCCGCTGATTGCAGCGCTTCTATGGCACGAACCTATGATATTGAGATTCATATCCCCTCGATGGAGGGCTATAAAGAAGTTTCCAGCGTATCTAACGCACGAGACTATCAAGCCCGCCGCGGTATGGTACGTTTCCGTCGGGAAGAGACAGGGAAGCCAGAACTGGTTCATACACTAAATGGGTCAGGACTTGCAACAAGCCGCATTTTACCTGCCATTGTAGAGCAAAACCAACAAAAAGATGGTAGTGTAGTGGTGCCGGAAGTGCTGCGCAAGTATCTTGGCGGCATTGAAGTCTTGCAAAAACCCTAAACAGAGGACGATCACATGAATACTCTAAAACAAAGCGCCAAGTCTTTCGGCTTGGCGCTTTCCGATCAACAGATCGAACAATTTGAGACATATCGGAACATCTTAGTCCAGCGAAACAAAGAGATGAATCTGACTGCCATCACAGAGCAAAATGAAGTAGAAGCAAGGCATTTCCTTGACTCTCTTGCCCTGCTTCAAGTGGCAGATTTGAAAGAAAAGAGTCTGATCGACATCGGCACAGGCGCCGGTTTTCCAGGCATACCGCTCAAAATTGCAGAGCCCAGCTTAGAACTCACACTCTTAGATAGTCTCGCCAAGCGTGTAGACTTCTTGGCTGAAGTTTGTGAGGAATTACAATTCGAACAAGTGCATTGCATCCATGCTCGTGCAGAAGAATGGGTGACGAAAGCTGGTGCGCGCGAGACCTATGACTACGCAACAAGCCGGGCGGTTGCAAGACTAAACATCTTAGCAGAACTAGCCCTCCCCTATGTCAAAATAGGCGGTGCATTTTTGGCAATGAAAACCTCTCATGCAGAAGAGGAAATTGAAGAGGCACGAACTGCCATAACACTTCTAGGCGGTGAGATCCAGCGAGAATATGACTATACACTCCCAAATACAGACGCAACACATCGGATTGTCGTGATTCGCAAGATAGCGGATACACCAGAACGATATCCGCGACGGTTTGCGCGGATACAAAAGCAGCCTCTACTGTAGTACTTCTCCACTTCAGTCGCAATGATATAGAACAATTTGCGTTGCAGGCTGGACGCGAGGAAAAGTGCAAGTATTTTCATAAAAAAGAAATCGGCGCTGTTTGAAACAGCGCCGATTTTATAATTGATCAACTCAGCTAACTCATCTGCCGCCGCCGAGAGAGGTTAATCGTCCCATCCTGCATATCGCCGACCCAGTCAAGAGTCTTGCCTGTCCCACATGCCACACAGGATACCGCATCGTCTGCGATGTGTGTGGTGATGCTTGTCCGAGATTCAACCAGTTTATCAAAGCCCCAAATCAGGCTACCGCCGCCGGTCATAACGATACCGTTACTTGCGATATCCGCCACAAGTTCCGGCGGGGTATTTTCCAGCACCTGGTGGATGGTTTCCAAAATCCGCTCAGAAACCTCCTCAAAAGCCTCAATCATATCATTCGAGTTCACAGCCACCATCCGCGGGAGCCCTGTCATCAAACAGCGCCCTTTGACCTCAAGAGAGGACATCTCCGGACGCGGGAACACACAACCGATGGTGCGTTTGAGCTCTTCTGCTGTGCTGTCGCCAATGAGCACATTGTGTTTGCGCTTGATGTATTTGACCAGTGCCTCATCAAAGCTATCACCTGCAACCTTGATTGACTCTGAGGTAACCACGCCGGAAAGTGAGATCACTGCCACATCCGTGGTGCCGCCGCCAACGTCCACCACCATGTGTCCCTCCGGCTTGGCAATGTCAAGACCTGCACCAATCGCAGCGGCAACAGGCTCTTCCACCAAAAACACCTTTCTCGCACCCGCCTGCAAACCTGCGTCAATGACAGCGCGTTCTTCCACCTCTGTAATCCCGCTTGGTACGCAGATTACGAGCTGGGGCTTAAAGAGCGAAAATGATGTAACCTTGCGAATAATTTCCTTGAGCATCCGCTCTGTCATGTCATAGTCAGAGATCACGCCCTCCCGCAGAGGGCGAATAGCAACAATGTTACCAGGCGTTCGACCCAGCATACGCTGTGCCTCTTCTCCAACTTTCAGCAATCGCCCGGTATTTTTATCCATGGCAACAACAGAGGGTTCGCGCAGTACAATCCCTTTCCCTTTTACAAAGACCAGTACGGTAGCCGTACCAAGGTCTATTCCGATATCGCGTCCAAAAAACATAATTATCACCCATAAAAGTATTGGTCAAAGTTTTCTATTTTAAACAGTCTCTAAGACTTTTTCTTCCAATTTTTTTGGCTCCCAAATCGGTGCCCTAGCAAGAGCCGTGCAGAAAACCTCTTCCGCTCCGGCGAGGAGCAACATGCGAGAACATTCTGACAATGTAGAGCCTGTGGTAAGCACATCGTCCACAAGCAAAATCCGCTTTCCTGCAAGTGAGGCAGCCTCTCGCACTTCATAGGCACCTGCAATATTTGCTCTGCGTGCCTCGTGTCCGCCCGCAAGAGAGGATTGGGGTGCAACATGCCGCACTTTTTGCAGAAGACTCACACAAGGCGTGTCCAAATAAGACGCAAGTTCCTTTGCCAAAAGTTCTGCCTGGTCATAGCCGCGCTTACGAAGCCGCTTTTTGCTGATCGGCGCCCACGTGATAAGATCAAATGCTTGTATCTGTGAAATTTGCTCACTGACACAAGCTGCCATGAGCGGCGCATAGGTTCGGCAGTAGCCACGCGCATGGTGGAATTTATATCGATGAATGCTGTCTTTCACATGTGCGTCATAAAACAGCGGCGTCACACAGCTCACATAGAAGTCACCGGACTGCGAAGCAGCCTCATCCGGACAAAATGGCAAGGAATCCGCACAGTCAACACAGAAATATGCGCCTTTTTGTAAGAGGATATCCCTACAAAACACACATTTCGGCGGGAAAAGTAGATCTAATATCCCTTGAAGCAAACCCATGCCATCACACTCCTGCAAGCCGCAGTTTCAGACCGCTATATCGCTTCTGCTGACGGGTATTTACCGCCATTTCATGGACAACCGCACCCTCACCGACTAAAATCAATAGCTCTCTTGCTCGTGTCACACCGGTATAAAGTACCGTACGGTTGAGCAGCATGGGCGGGCCGGATAAAGTCACAAATACCACTGCTCGATACTCGCTCCCTTGACTTTTGTGAACAGTCATTGCCCATGCCGGTTCCAAATCCAGTGCGGACTCTGCCTGATAAAGGACTTCTCGTCCATCAAACTCAGCAGTGAGCGTACCCTCGCGCAGATCAATGTCCAGAACACGCCCGATGTCGCCATTGAAGACACCTTGTCCCACTGTGCCATCGGCACATGTCCACATTATATCATAATTATTGCGAATTTGCATCACCTTATCGCCTTTGCGCAAGAGATACTCGCCAAACTTACGCTCCGGCTTATCCGGTGCCTTGGGGTTGAGCGCATCTTGCAGCCGCAGATTCAGTGAGATCGTCCCCGCTGAACCCCGCTTAAAGGGACAGAGAACTTGGATGTCCTGTGGATTTATTTGCATATTTTCCGGAAGCCGCCGCGCAACAAGATCAACGACAGTTTCAACCGTTTGTGCAGCAGAGCCCCGCCCGAGGAAGAAGAAGTCCTGTTCCTTTTTCTTCAAATCTAGTCGTACACCTTGATTGATCGCGTGGGCATTTGTAATAATACCGCTCTCTTTTGCTTGGCGGAATATCTCCGTCAGGCGCACAACAGGCACAGCCCCACTGCGAATCAAATCAGAGAACACATTGCCGGGTCCCACAGAGGGGAGCTGATCCGCATCTCCCACCAGAACGAGCTTGCAATCTTTCGGCAGTGCACGGATCAGAGCTTCGGCCAGCAGAATGTCCACCATACTGGTCTCATCTAAAATCACAGCGCTTGCCTCCAATGGGTCAGACTCATCCCGCTCAAAGCGGATGGCACTGCCATCCTCAGCCGGACAAGCGCCCAATAGACGATGGATGGTCACAGCGTCCCGACCGGTGAGTTCACTCATCCGCTTTGCCGCCCGCCCTGTGGGGGCTGCCAGTACGGTTTCCAGCTCCAAGATATCAAACAGCTCTAAAATCGCACGGACAGAGGTGGTTTTCCCTGTCCCCGGCGCCCCGGTGATGAGCAGCACTTGACTCTGCGCCGCCTCCACCACTGCCCGCCGCTGTTCGGGCGCGTAAGTGAGTCCGGCAGCTTCCTCCACTTGATGCAGGAGATCATCCACGTGAACCTTGACCACCGGCGTTTCCTGTACCATTTGGTGAATCCGCGTGGCAACAGTCTCTTCCGCTGCATGGATATAGTCCAGATAACAAGCCAAAATCCCGCGCAGATCATCTTGTACAATGCGCCCAGTCTCGATCAGCGCGTCAAGTGCAGATTCGCACAGATCAGGCGGCACACCCAAGAGTCCGGCAGTTGCAGTCATCAACTTGTCCCGCGGGATAAAGGAGTGACCGTTTTGCAAGTTGTGGGAGAGGGTAAACATCGTTGCCGCCATCAGGCGTTGCATACTGTTTCCCTCAAAACCAAGGGAAAGTGCCAATCCATCTGCAAGATGAAAATCCCCGCCAAAGTCCGGATCTGCCAGCAGATAGGGATCATCCCGCACGGCGGAGAGAGCTTCATCGCCGAAGTATTGATAAAGTTTAATCGCAAGATGTGTGGGCAATCCGTGTCGGGCGAGAAAAGAGATCAGCAGCCGCAGTGCCGCTTGCTTTCGCACAGCCTTTGCAATCGCTTCCGCCTTTTTGGTGGTGATCCCCTTGATCGCACCCAGCTTCTCAGGTTCCTCTTCCATGACCTCTAAGGCACGAACACCAAAGGCATCGATCACTGCCCGCGCAGTGGCGGGTCCCACACCAGAAATCGTACCGGAGGCGAGATATTCATAAATCCCACGCTCCGTGCTGGGAAGCTCTCGATGTGCGGTGTGGATTTTAAACTGATTCCCATGAATCGGATGTGATGTCCAAACGCCTGTCATATTGAGCCGCTCACCCGGAGCCAGATATGGAAGCGTACCGACGGCGGTGATTCGCTCGTCATCGTGGGTATCTAAGCGCAAGACAGCATAGCCGCTCTCTGGGCTTTGATAAATCAAAGCGGCAACAGAGCCGGCCAGTTCCGTCAGTTTTTCAGACTTTACGCTTTCTCCACGATCCACTGTTTCACGTCCTCCGCCTTACAGATGGCAATCGTTCCATATTTTTTCACAGCCAGACGCGCAAGTTCGCGCCCCTCTTCGTTCATACCACAATCAGCAATGAGAATCTGCCCCTCAATTGTACCGTTTTTCATAAGCCACATGAGTCCCTCTATCGTTTGCTCCAGCCCATCCGCCCCCTCTCGAACAGAGAGAATGGTGTGCACCGTTGTTGTCCCACGCGTCCTGTGAATTGGTGTGCGGAGTTTGCCGCATAGTGTCCAAAACGCACCAAACAGCGTAGCCGCCGCCAGAAGTGTGATGATAATTTGCAAGAAAATGAACAAGATAACTCCCTCCTTGCACTATTCTATGCAAGGGGGCGAGAAAGGGAACACAATTGGGTGTGGGTGAGGCAGGAATCCAAGCCTCCTTTTCCAAAGGAGGTGGCAGGCGCAGCCTGACGGAGGATTCGCTGCAATTTGCAACAGATCTCAGCTGATGCGTCGGAAAAAGGCAATCCTCAGTCAGCTACGCTGACAGCTCCTTTGAAAAAGGAGCCTGGAGCCCAATAGCTATCCCTACAGCATCTTCCTCAAAAACTGCCCTGTATAGCTATCCGGACAGGCAGCAATATCTTCCGGCGTTCCCTTGCAGAGGAGCTGTCCGCCGCCGTCCCCGCCCTCGGGACCCAGGTCAAGAATATAGTCCGCCGTTTTGATCACATCTAAATTATGCTCAATCACCACAACCGTGTTGCCTGCCTCTACCAAACGATCCAACACATCCAAGAGCTTTGCCACATCTGCAACGTGGAGCCCTGTCGTGGGTTCGTCTAAAACATAGATCGTCCGTCCGGTGGCGCGTTTGGTGAGTTCTGTGGCAAGCTTCACCCGCTGTGCTTCCCCGCCAGATAGTGTGGTAGAGGGTTGCCCCAAGCGGGTATAGCCAAGACCCACATCACAGAGGGTTTCAAGCTTAGATTTAAGCTTTGGCAGGTTCTCAAAAAAGGTCAGCGCCTCTTCTACGGTCATGTCTAGCACATCGCTGATATTTTTGCCCTTATAGCGCACTTCCAAGGTTTCTCGATTATAACGCTTGCCCTTACAAACCTCACAAGGGACATAAATGTCCGGCAAGAAGTGCATCTCGATCTTAATGAGACCATCTCCGGAGCAAGCTTCACAGCGCCCGCCTTTCACGTTAAAGGAAAAGCGTCCCGGCTGATAGCCGCGTGCTTTCGCCTCTTGGGTTGAAGCAAAGAGATCGCGCACATCGTTGAATAGCCCTGTATAAGTCGCAGGATTGGAGCGGGGCGTACGTCCGATGGGGCTTTGGTCGATATTGATCACCTTATCCAAATGCTCCATGCCGCGAATGGCATCATGCTTCCCGGGCTTGACTTTGGTACGATTGAGCTCCCCGGCAAGCCCCTTATAGAGCACTTCATTTACGAGAGAACTCTTCCCGCTCCCGGAAACACCGGTGACACAGGTCATCACACCAAGAGGGAAATCTGCGTCGATGTGCTGCAAATTATTTTCAGCCGCGCCGATGA
>Ga0123355_10018679_pt1 | contig 11012 bp, 5 predicted proteins | sample TergutEmb28metaG_3_FD_89872 | JGI IMG/M metagenome (GOLD analysis project Ga0123355, IMG submission 89872) | Embiratermes neotenicus P1 segment gut microbial communities from Petit-Saut dam, French Guiana - Emb289 P1 | ecosystem: Host-associated > Arthropoda: Insects > Digestive system > Gut ...
TTAAAAAAAGAAAAAAAAAATTTTTTAGGAGTTTTAAAATTAAAAAATGGGGGGGTGCACAAAAAAAAAAAATAAAAAAACCCCCCCCCCCCCCCAAAGAGTCAATCAACAGCAACCGAAACTAATGATATATTCAACACCGTAACAATGTTTTACTTCAATGAGAACAAGAATTTCGGCAAATTGTCCATATTTTCAGTTCAGTTTGGTCAGTTCCTGTTGCGAGACCAGAACTGTAACATAAGTACACAATAATTCGTGATGACGAATGGAAGCAGCTGAGAGAAAAATAGACACTCTAGAACAGTGTGAACTGGAGAGAGTGTTTCTGATCACAGGACTTAAAACATCCGCTTCTTTCGTAAGCACGACGTAGCGTGAAACAATGTAATGTTGCCAAGAGTAGAGCCTTAAGTTGTTAACATTCAATGCTAAATATAATTTGAAATTTCTATTCACAATAAATATGACCCATCCAATATAACATTTTATTTTAATTTACACCAAAAGGACAATAAATCAAAAAGCACTAAAAACTTCCATGTAGAAAGGCACATTTAAAATGTTACTAAATGGTCAGATTCCAAGGTGAAACGTTGCCAATACAGCGACGAATTGTACAGCGGTAAGGCGCTGTAACTTTGTTCGGGAAATGCGTAGTTCGAAACTCAGCCGGGACGCCGACTCTCATAATTTAAGATTTATGGCATTCTCAGTTTCTGTAGAAAAATTTCGTAATGATATTCGCCGAGTCTACGGCCGTTTTCTTCTAAATTCTTTCCGATTCCTTTTCCAGCATTTATCTTAAGATCCGACGGTATACATTCTGAGGAACTGAGATACTTAAATTCTGTACGCTTTCAATGTATCAACCATTCCGTCTAAATGTCCAGATTATCGAAGCCTCGTAATTTTCATCATTCTTATAATTCACAATAGCTGACCTGTATACCCCACGAAATTCCTCAATTGGTATCCTAAACAGCCCAATTACTATTTCATTCTCAGGTGAAAATATTTTGTTAGGCAATTTATTTTCAAACATATCCATCTTTAAATCTTATTGTAGCACCGTGCATTTTCGTAGAATCACTTCAATTTATCAACCAACGAATGCACATATAATTTCACATAAAACACTTTTAAAATACTTTAAAACACTCCGACATGTTTCGATCTTGTTAGATCATCATCAGGGAGCTTTGTTCCTTACTAAAGTTATATTACAGTATTCGCAATTCAATTTGTATTTGCAAACGAGTTGTTGTGGCAACATATCATGTTGTGTGGGAATATGTTGTGGAGCAGTGGCTAGGTGTGCGTCGTACGACGCACACCTAGCCACACCTAGCCACTAGCCTGTAACGGGACTGCTTTACCTTTAGGCCTAATACTAATTATATGATAAAATTTATTCTTAATCCGAAACAATCAACCACTGTAAGTTTTAATGTTAGTTCCCACATCATTTAACAATAAATAAAGTGACACTACAATATGTTTTAAAGCAAATCAAAATAAATAAATAAATGCAAATATAATGTTCCTTTTGAGAGAAAACCTGTGATTGATTGGCTTATATGTGAGGCCGAAAGCTGTCTGAAGCAGTGTACTTTAACAGTAACAAAACACCCAACTTAATCATCTTACTTAACTCGCTTGTGATTCTGATCTCTTTTCTAAGTTTTAACGAGCTCGAGTTTCAGGAGATCGTGTTCCTGCAAATGTCAGCATGCAGGAAAGAAACATGTAAACTAAAACGCAAGGATTTGTGGTTTCAATAGCTGCAGGCTAGTCTAACGGACATTGAGACCCACACTACAGACTGATAAAGAAATTCTGTATGACAAGAGCGAGTTTCCGCAGTGGCATGTCGTAAATTACACATTCGAGGTCATTTACCTTTTCCTAAGGAGTTTTCATAATAGTAGTTTGGGCATGTCAACAAATAACGTGATATTTATATGAAATTTCAAGCATACAGGCTTTCTACATTCATTGGTAGGAGTGTTCACATCCCTGAAGAGCGAGTATTATAGTAACTCTGTCCAGATGCCTCTCTGTCCGTTTTTTTTTTTTTGTAAAATTGGTCCCTTTGGGTTATATCATATTAAAATTGATAAACCTAAAACCGCTAAACATAACAAAGTTTATTATTCCTCTCAGAACTTCCTACATGTTTCGGCCGTAGTGAAAATCTTCATACATTATGTACATAGTACTTAAAACTCAAACTAATTTGCGTATATATTGAATTTGTGATGTCTCAAAAATTGTACACTTTATATTAAAATATATGTAGCACTTAAAATGTATGTAATCTTAAATTCCATTTGTTGTTTTAGTTGTGTCTTCTTGATTATTTAAAGACTTTTAAAAATTCGTTAAAAACCATAGTATAACTAGAGTAGGCTACTTCTTTGCCTGATGTATTGTGTGGTCAGTCATAAATACTTTTAAACAATGAAGGGTTTGTTGTGCATCCTTGTTTTGGGGGTCGATATTCTGCTTTTGTAGGCGAAGTTTATCGGCGTTGTCTACGTTACGTTTCCTTAGTATAGACTATTTTATTAGTATTATTTTAAAATCAGTTTACGAATGCTCCTGATTTTCTGTGCAGTGTTGTTCGTGTGTCTGGCAGCTATGCATGTAGACTTACGTAATGTATGTCAATTTATATACACATAAAAACTCGCGAACCGCTGGAAGGATATTCATGGAATTTTGTACATGGAAATTTGCGAATTGTAGTTTTAATTTCACGGACAACTGTGCCTGAAGCCTGAACTATACTTCTAAGCGTGTGAGTTTTCTTATTCATGTCCCTCGCGGCTGGCTAATTATTATCATCATCGGTTGGATAAAGGTTAAACAAAATTCACATAAGACTAAACCAGATATATGTTTCTAGTACACTAGCTACCGGACAGAAGTGGATATAACGCGATGCTGAACACTGACACGAGAGATCATGTTCTACTACAGCGTGTCCCACTCGCTACCGAACCCGGCATTTCTTTAATCATTTTAACACTAATGAGGATATTGCAACGGAATTTGAAGCGGACTACAGACACATTCCTCTTCATTTCTCACACAACGAACGTACTCCTGTTCAAATTTCGTTGCAATATCTAAATTGCTGTTAGAATTATTAAAGAAATGCCGGGTTCGGTAGCGAGTGGGAAATCCTATACTAAAGAAAAGGAACGGAGCATGTTACAGTGTACTTCACAGGGTGTCTTGAATTGTGTTCACTCAGGTAAACTTTAATGTAATTTTTTCCTCTGCACGCCATTAAGACGTACGGTGGAGGAAAGTTCCAGCCACATTCATTCTTAATATCTCTACTAGATGGGGTAATTTATCCGCTTCGTTTGTCAGCCGCTTTACCCTCGGGTAAACAGCTTCTGTAGTCACTGAATGGGAGGCTGAGTGAGCCTTATCGTCGGTCTGGACTCTTTGGATTGGAGAGAAATTTCTTGCCTCTGCCAGCGATTTCGGCTGTCAGTCCTAGTACATGTGTGTTTGTGTATATACACCCACCAGAATTCTTAAATCCACTTCATTTAGCGGCTAGTATTCGTAGACTTTTCACAGTGATACAAAATGCTGATTAGTTTATTTCATTGTAATTCTATTTGTTACAGCTACATTAATTTGTCCTTTCATTACATTTGGGGCAAATTTCATCACACGTCTTTCAATGACGTACTTACACACATGTTAGTAATTTTTACTCAAGCGAACAAAATAATTTAATTTTTATAATGGAATTATTTTACAGTAGATGTATTTATATTTGTAAAAATACATCAGAATAAAAAGTGGCGTATCATTGCCCATTTTAGCAGACTTTCATTCTCGCGTACAAATTTACGGCGTACACAAGAAAACCGAACTTTTCTCCATTCATATTCGTTTTGCTTCTAGTTATTTCAAATGGCTTCTTCTCAACAAAATGACATACGTGCCATATTTCAGGCAGTTAGTCGCCATCCTCTCACCGAGTATTCCGTGGTTCGTTCCTAGACCAATCCATGTGGAATTTTTGTAACGTGGCAAAGGCAAAATTGTATTTCCGATTTCTTTTGTTTTCCACAGTCAGAATAATTCTACTAATGCTCTGTACTCTTATTTCATTAATCTGCTATCGATTCAATATTGTCTCAGCAATTTATGTTTTTCTCCAAAGCGCTACAGTCCTTGGTGGGTCAGGGAATCCGTATTTTCGGGGCTTCACAATCAAACTCAGACACTTTACACTCTGTATGACTTCTACGGACTAGTGATCGGCTCTATCTGGCAGCACACTACTCATTTGACACATTTATCCATCCCTCACTCCCCCAGAGGAATTCGAACCCGCAATCCCAGCAAGCAAGCGGCCGCAGAACCACGCCTTAGACCGCGTGGCCACCGGCATCGATCCAACAACTGATGGCGTCGCTAAACACCTGTCTCTCCACAATGAAATACCTCTAAGACTGACAACTTGCAGTTACCTTGGTGGACTTAACACTATGCGCTTGGAAAAACTTGTTGGAAATAATGTCGTAGTGACGAGGAGTAGACGGGAGGGGGAATGGCTAAATTAAATACGCATCACGTCAAGCAAATGAATAGACTATACGGTGACGAATAGTCTCGTGGGATTCCTTTAGGGGGACATTCCTAGTGTTCGCTTGTTGTACAAGCTGACTTGTAAATAACGACCTCGTAATTACAATCTCATTACCTAACACCCATGGTGCTTAGTTCAGGTGCCTTGGGTAAGGAATTTTATATTAGAATGTAAGTCATAACTATACAAAATTAAGTTGTAGCAAATATACGCTTACTCATATTTTCTGAAACCAAAAACAGCACAGTTTATACTGTGAAATAAAGTGAAATGCCAACTTGATGCAACTAGGTAATTTTATTGATGCATTCTTAGCTCGACATGTTTCGGGTACATAAGCCCGTCATCAGGAGCATTAGATGTTGAATTGCAGCATACGGTTTTCTGCGTGTGTACGGTTTACGGCGTAGGTCGTGTGTACGTTGCGGATGGTGCCGCACGGCACCATCCGCACCGTAAACACGACCTACGCAGCGGCTCTCAAGACCACCACCCATCCGAAAACTCGGCGCAGAAAACGATATGCTGCAACTCAACATCTAATGCTCCTGATGATGGGCGTATATACCCGAAACATGTCGAGCTAAGAATAAATTAATAAAATTACCTAGTTGCATCAAGTTGGCATTTCACTTTATTTCATGAGGAAGATGCACGGTTAAACAACCCTCAAGTTTATGCTGTGTCTGGGGTAGTTTAGTCCGTATACTGACTAATCTGAGGATTAGACGACGGATTTATTTTAGCATCAACGTCGCAGATTCTTCACTTAATCATCGAATCGCAGACCGCCTCTGGAATCCGTCTTATCCAATGAGTGGAGGGCTTCCTTACTTTTAACAAAAGAGCTAAGTCATGAACGTGACCACTCCATCCAGTGCTGAAGTCAGAAACACGTTCAGATGTGTACCTTCCGATAACATAGTTAATCTTTTAAACATTTGGTTCCCTGTTCGGAATATCCGTTAAGATGTGCAAATTTACAATAAAGCTGTAGGAGCTATTGTATTTCTGTCAATGGCACTAGGTTTAGTGCGATCCAGCGCTTCACTTTTTCTTGTTTTCTGAACAATTGTTTCACATATTTGGTGGGACTCTACGGCGCAACGTTTCGGCTGTCACAAAGCCTCGAGGTACAGAGTAAAAAAAAATCGCGGATATTTAAATGTGTTCCAAGTTGTATACGAACACACGACTGCCATATTCGTGGGGCAAACGTTCTTATTTGCCCTACAAGTACAGTACACCAGTACAGACACTATTTTCACTTTCCTATTGACTCACGACTGTCGATCGGCCACAATTATACAAGCGTAGGGCTTATGATAAGTTCAGTACACGAAAAAAATAATTCTGGAATTTATTGCTGATGACTGCGTAATGAATAAAAATACTTTGTTAATACTCTGAAACTGATCCAACTTGTTTATCAAGGGTAAATATTAAGTGAGCTCTGTAGAATAACCTGTATGTTACGTAGTTGTTTTCGTGGTTATGTGTTGGTACTAAATTTTCGAAAAAAAAGGCATATTGCTTCCATCTAAGAGACTTAACGCATCACAAACCAAAATACCATAATAATGGATCCACAACTTCGAGTAAACCGCAAACCTCAACCATATAATAGGAAAAAAGTTCAAAGGATAGCAGTTAAAACTATCTTCGCATCAGTAACACTCGTTTCCTTACTTCGAGTGCAGATGCAAACGTATAGCCTAGGCTTGATTAAAAATGCAGCGAAATAAGCCTACAGGCCATATACATTTAAATCATTTGATAGTGGTTAATTTTAACACCGTTTCAAACAGTTCTTAAACATTTTTTTTTCACCATTAACAAACTGCACCCAAACTCAACATATAAATCTATACGTCTGTGTTTTATTTTCTACTACATGTTTTGGTCATACTTATTGACCATCATCGGGTAGAAAAATAGAGGAACAAAAGGAAAAGTGTTACAGAAGGAGCCTCTTCTGTAGCTCACCACCTCTGCTTGGTTGGTGTCACCATACACACAGCATACTAACAAGCTATCCAACACAAAAAATTTTAACAAAACTTTGTATTTCAACACAGATTTTCAAATTTTTATTGAAAAATTAACAGTTTAAATTTTAAATTATTTTGACGTTCTATGTAATATTTACTTTGACAATTCCCTGATGATGGCCAACATAGGTGGCCGAAACGTATAGGATGTTAGGCTGTTTATACTACAATAAATTTACATATTTGTATGTGCTCTTGTTGGTTTTGTTTCTCACAACCAGAAAGTTCTATTTACCAATAAAATTTCCCAGTATAAAGATTCTGACATAAGTTAAACTTACTGTAAGCACTGTACTTCCCAGCTTCTGTTTGCTAACGCCCGTCGATGGGGTGATAGATGGTTAGGTTTCAACAGTGATAAAGGTAACCGTGTGTCACTGCACGTTAACTACATATGAAATGTGAGGCTTGATTACGATTGGCTGACATCACAGTAGATGTACCGGCTCATCAGTCAATTACATGGCAGCTGGTCGGTTCCGCCCCAGCTCCGGCTGCCACAGCCCACTGCAACTGAGCAGACATATTCGTTTCTTATAAGCTTTATTGCATACTTAATGTAAAACTAATTTTATTTAATTTTCGCTAATAATTTGAAAAGAAAGAATTATGTTCTCTTTGACATACATTTAACATCATGTGTATGTCAATTTCCTTCTAGAAAATACATTTTATCATCATAAACATCATCACCATGATCACGTTGTTTGTTTTGCGACAGGTCCATAACCTCTTCCAAAACAAGTTCTTCACAGAATGCGATCTAGTGCTTCCTCTTTCAAGTTCCAGTATCTTCTTGTTCCCTTAAGGTCAACCAGTAGCTGCTTACGTCTTTTTCCTCGTCCTTTCCTCCCTTCTATCATTCCTTCCAGAAAGTGTTTAAAAAGTAGTTCTTACGCAAAAATGGTCCCATCAATTTCTCCTTGTTTCATTTTGTAGTACGGGAGATGTTTCTTTCCTTCTTCACTCTATGTAAATTTTTTTTACACGTTCGATCCAGACGGTCTTCTCCATCCTTCTCCAGCACCACATACCAAAAGGTACTACTGACCTACTTTCCGAAGTGTCCAAGTTTCGGCACCTGTACTACTTAGACTATTAAAACAGAAAATGAGCTTCTTTAGTACGATATAATTTCAAACTTTTCTCAAAGCTGACGCCGTATGTTTGGTCTAATATCAAGACAGATTAAAAAAAAACACTTACATAATATGTCATAACAAATTTCGAAAAATTTTAAAAACAAACAACTGAAAACTTGCTTTGACAATTTAAATTTCATTGCACAGTACGAGCTTAAATCTTCGTGCCTCATTATCAGGGAAGAGTTAAGGCAAAAAAGAAAAGAACAGAGGATTGGAGAACATGTACCTTCGCATAACAGTGAATAAATCACGAAGAATGAGACAGCAAAATTATACAGCACTTGGGGAAAATAAAACATTGACACAAAATATGAACCAAAAAATCTCAAGGATAGCATTCAGAAGAAATAGAATATCTGTGTTTTTTAAAGTGACAATCCAATTACCTGTACCATTTAACGATACATTCATTACCTAATAATAAGGGACACTGTCAGTACCTGTGCTATTTAGGTACACTCTCAATTCCTATAATATTTAGTGACTCAGTACCAGTACTATTTAGCGACAATCTCTGTACCTTTAATATTTAGCGACACCCTCAATACCTCTATTATTTAGGTAAACTCTCACTAACTATTATTTTAGTGACTCGGTACCATTACTATTTGGCGATACTTTTAGTACCTGTAATACTTAGCAACACTCCCTAGTACCTGTAATATTAGCTACACTCTCAATACTTGAACTATATAGCGACACTCCCCGTACTTTCACTTTTATCTAACTGTCAGTACTGGAACTGCTTGCCTACTCTCTCAGTACCTGCAATGTTTAGCGGTATTCTCAGTACCTGTGCCATTTAGCAGTACTCTCAGTATCTGCACTATTTAGCTACACTCTCCGTACTTTTACTATTATCTAGGCTGTTAGTACCAATACTAATTGCCGATTCTCTCAGTACCTGTAATGTTTAGCGATACTGTCAGTACCTGTGCCATTTAGCAGTACTCTCAGTATCTGCACTATTTAGCTACGCTCTCACTACCTACACTACACTGTCAGTAAAGATAAGCAGTTTCGTTTTAAACGGTTTATTTGATGGCGTCCCTAATTGCTAAAATTGTACGTATAGCTTAGGTGACGGATAAATGAATAAATACGGAACACTGTAGAATGACTGTTACCACGTAAGTGTAAATATTCCGTGAAAACCCAGTCCCAGTGACGCTGTGTTCATCAGAAATCCGTTTTGGATCTGTCTGGGATCGAATCCAGGCATACGTAGTGAGAGGGTAGCGACTAACGGCCTGAGAATATTAAGTATCGGCAGAATGATATTTGACAGGAAAAAAACTGAAGTACTCCTAGAAAAACTTGTTTTGCGGCCATTTTATCCACCACAAATTGCACATTGACAAGTCCGGGATCGAAACCGGAATTACGCTGTGGGGAGCCAGACTTACAAAGCGGGCTTATATAAAATTGATTTTTACTGTATGTTTTTCAGTCTCTTCAGAAAATTATGTGTATATATATATATATATATATATATATACACACACACATATGTGTAATTTGAATTATGGTAAGCACAACATGACGCAAAAAATTTAATTTCATAGAAGTTGTAGAAATAGAACATGCCCTTGTGAACTGGACTCAGTTGCCGAAAGATAAGGCGCAACTGTGTGCCAGTGTAATGAGCATGGCATTGAATATTTAGCTTCAAAAATGGGCGGAATTTCCTGAGCAGGTAAAAATCTTTTAACTACCGAAAGAAGATCCTATGCTACAGACTGAGTTAAGGTCTTTCACAGGTTTGAATCTTATTTATAACACTGGCCGCTCAGCAGGAACCACCAATAATTTGTAACATAACCGGACAGTGAAATTAAAATGTCAAGAAAGACAAATTTAATTTTTTTCCGCTGCCATTATTTGTGTCTGTAAGTAAGCAATACACTTGGAAATCCTTAAGAAATATGAAATTGAAATTCTTGGTGTAGTTCGGATCTATGATTTGTTTAATTTTTTGTAGTTTATAAAAGGCCGCTCTCATTGACCAACATTCTGTACTTTGAATTGCTGAATGATTGCAAATAATGAATTAGAATTAATCAGGAAGAAAATGTTAGTGGCTTAACTGAGACAGTGCCCCTGCATTAATTTATACAATCAGAGTAACATACAGAGTAAACCGATGACGATATTTAGTGTCACACACAAGATTCAAAAACATCAGTTCCCCAAGACAAATCAGAAGCGTTCGGATGTAATGGAAGTTCTTACAAACCACGTCTACAATATGATATTATACGGACTTGAAGAAACATTTCCCGGTTTTCGAAATAAGGACTACTGGGATGAACGATTTTTATATAACTTGCATCTGCGGCACTGGACACAGAGGTAGAAAGTAGGATGTTCGGTTGTCAGAATGCTATATACTACGTCATGCATGACGCCCATTTTCACTAGCACATTAAAAGCGATTTAACTGTGACTCCTTTATAAACACGATCATTCCGTATATTCATCATCATTATATCTGAGAGATGCTGTGTCTGACAAGGCACGGTGTGACAGGTGTTTACTCTGCCATTCTGAGAAGGACGGAACAAATTGTGCAGTCCCTCTCACGTTACTGTATTGTACAAACAACATTAAGTGTAATACAAAGCGCGGCAAAATATGGCGCAGATAAAACACTGCTAACACATCAGTCATCAAGTATATTCCAAACTTGCTGAACTTTGTATTGCATTGGTTAATATTTGTGCATCATATACATAAAACGATTAGCTTTGTGAAGCGATAGGAATTTGTACTCAAAATTAAGCCCTTTCGCGGTTAGGCCGGATTACCACCTGTTTTGATATGATGGTTCCGTACAATATGACATTGTTTTCTCCTCTGCAATCTTTACATTTTTAAAATTGTTGTTCTTCTTCTCATGTACTTAGACGATAATCAGACTCTGATGTTGATAAGATCATTAAATGACCTAGAAACAATAAATCATTTATGAAGTGTAATGTGTTCCTTTTTGGGTAATTCCCCGGCGTCTGAGTTCTAATAGCCGACGTTTCGGAACTCACTGTCGGTTCCATCTTCACAGGCAGGTGAATTCACCTGCCTATGAAGATGGAACCGACAGTGAGTTCCGAAACGTCGGCTATTAGAACTCAGACGCCGGGGAATTACCCAAAAAGGAACACATTACATTTAGAACACGGCGAAAGCTTGAAA